>Ga0315288_10000081_pt1 | contig 98754 bp, 83 predicted proteins | sample YL17G11_20_MG_FD_203454 | JGI IMG/M metagenome (GOLD analysis project Ga0315288, IMG submission 203454) | Sediment microbial communities from Yellowstone Lake, YNP, Wyoming, USA - YL17G11_20 | ecosystem: Environmental > Aquatic > Freshwater > Lake > Sediment | place: USA: Wyoming | collected... | reverse complement strand
GACCGTGGCCTTGAGGCCCAGCTTCCAGTGGAGCTTGCCGAACTTGTCGAACAGGTGGACTTTGTTGTCGGCTGTGGCCACGGCCATGAGTTCGCCGTCGCTGGACAATGCCATGTCGACGGCGTTGGCCCCGAGCTCGGCCCTCCAGACCAGGCGGCCCTCTTTGTCGAGGAATATAAGGTGCCCGTGGGCAGTGACCGCGGCGACGGCCTCGCCGGTCTGCGAGGTGCGGACGACCTTTATCTCGGCCTCCGCCTTGAACTCCCATGTCTTGCAGCCGGTCTTGGCTATATCGACCACCGTCCATCCTCGGAAGAAGGAGCCCCCTAGACCCCTTCCCACACACCATTCGTCGTTGGACCGCCCCGGCGGGACATTGCCATATTATCAATGTCAGGTCGAGCATTCCACCTAGGCGGCACCAATCTGCCTCAATGATATTGCTCTAGGTAATATTAAAGAATTTCTTAATGTGGAAATGGGTCCTATCTCCTGTTGAACCGCTTCGGGGGCCTCGACCTGCCCTGGCCCCCGGGCCTCCCGCGGCCCCTGTACCCGCGGTCCCTTCCACGCCTCTCGCGCGGGGGTCCGTTGCGGTCCCTGGGCGCCTTCGCGGGCTGGTCCTTGTATATCCGTCGGATGGACTCGACCCTCTTATCCAGGGCATTCTTGAGGTTCTCGGCGATGAAGTTGTCGCCGAACGCGTCGGACTTGGCCGCGATGGCGATTTTGGCCGCCATGGCCCTGGCGATCTTGCCCCTCTGCCAAAACGGCGATGCGTGCAGGAGCGGGTGCTGGAAGATGACCCCGTGCTTGGGAAGGTCCTGGCCCTCGGTGACGTGCCTGAAGAAAGCCTTCTCGGCCCCGAGCATCTGGACGGTGCTCGAAGGCAATCGGGCCAGGCGCTCGAGGCCGCCGGCCAGTGCTATGAGCTTCGCAGCGAGGATTGGCCCTATTAGGTGCGAGAGGTTCGGGGCAATCTCTTTCATGCGTTCCTCGATATAGGCCTCGATGTCGCCGCGGGTTTTAAAGACGCCCTCGAGGGCGCCGGCGTAGGCCATGACGGCCGCTTTGTCCTGGTCCCCCAGCGGCGCGCCGACCGACGAGGACGCGTCCGGGAGGCCACCTTGCTTGGCGACCTCGGTCCTGTCGCCATACTGCGCTATGAGCTCGGCGAAGCGCTCGTCGCCGACATCGGGCCCGAGCTCGGGATAGTGGAAGGAGTACCATTCGTGGAGCCGCTCGGACAATAGGTTAGCCGTCTTGTTCAGGTCGTCGATGGCCCTCACGGCCTGGATGATGTAGCGGTCCTCGGCGATATCCTTCATGCGCGAGCGGCCCAGGATCAGCATGGCCTCCTGGTAGAGGCCCTTCGCGAAGCCGTGGACCTCGGGCTTCATGGCGATTTCCATGTCGTGCAGCGATTTCGAGACGGGCCCGAGCTGGGATAGCCGGCCCTCTGCGACCTTGAGCTCACGAACGCCCTGGGCCAGCTGCCGCTCCTCGTCTAGGACCTTTTCTTCGGACCTGGCCCTCAGGCGCTCTGCTATGGCCTTGGCGTCCTTGGGAAAAAGCACCTGCTTCAGGACCTTTCCCCTCTCGACAAGGAAGGTACCGAACCATGTGGTCACGAGCTTCGGCATCGCGCATGCATGCCCGTCTTCGTTGAAATATTTATCGGAATGGAATGACGGTGGAAGGCCTAATTTTAATAAGTGGGACACGCTTTCCCAGGACCGATGGAGGACCCGATAAGGAGGTTCGAGGCCGAGGCCCTGGCCATGCTTAACAGGGCCCTCAAGAGCTTGGAGTACAACCTCGTCGACAGGCTCGAGCCCGCGCCGCCGGGCAAGGGGGACTTCGCCTTCCCGTGCTTCCGGTCGGCGACCGAGCACAAGCGGAAGCCCCACGAGCTCGCCACGCAGCTCGAGTACGTCATGGAGCAGAACCCGCTCGTTGAGCGGGTCGTGGCCATGGGGCCGTACCTGAACTTCTTCGTGGCCCCGGTCCCCATGGCCGACGAGGTCCTCAAGGCCATCCTAACGGAAAAGGAGGCCTTCGGGGCCAGCCCGCCCGTCGGCAAGAAGGTCATCATCGAGCACACGAGCGCGAACCCCACGGGGCCGTTCCATGTAGGCAGGGCCAGGAACCCTATCATCGGCGATTCATTGGCAAGGGTCATGCGCAAGGCCGGCTACGAGGTCGAGACCCAGTACTGGGTCAACGACATGGGCAAGCAGGCGATCATCATGGCCTACGGGCTCGAGCACTGCCCCGGCGGCGAGCCCGAGAGGAAAAAGGAGGACCACGTGGCAACGGTCCACTACCGCCAGGCTAACGAGCTCGTGGAGAAGGACCCGAAGGTGGCGGCGGAGATCGAGGAGTGGATCCGGCGCGTCGAGCGGGGGGACAAAGGGACCGTCGACAAGGTTAAGGCCGCCAGCAAGAAGGTCCTTGCGGGCATGAAGGAATCCCTTGACCGCCTGAACGTGAAGATGGACAACTTCGTTTGGGAGTCCATGTCCGTCGAGGACGGCTCGGCGGCAAGGGTCGTCGAGCAGCTCAAGAGGTCCGAGCTCGCGAAGGAGGAGGACGGGGCCTACTACCTGGACCTCGAGGGGCTCGTCCACGGGAGGACCCAGAAGTTCTTCTTCACGCGCAAGGACGGGACCACGCTGTACGCCACCAGGGACGTGGCCTTCCATCTGTGGAAGCTGGCCCGCTGCGACCTGGCTATAAACATCCTCGGCGAGGACCACAAGCTCGAGGCCCAGCAGCTGGCGGCGGCCCTGAAGGCCGTGGGGTCCAAGAAGCTCCCCGAAGTCATGTTCTATGCCTTCGTCTCATTACCTAGCACCTGCCCGGCCTGCGGCCAGCCCATTGGCGACAAGGATGAGAAGTGCCCGAAGTGCGGGGTCGATGTCGGCGAGGCCTCGAGGAAGAAGACCAAGATGTCCACGAGGAAGGGCAAGGCGGTCTACATCGACGACCTCATCGACGAGACCGTGGACCGGGCCCTTGTGGTCGTGACGGAGAAGCGGCAGGACCTGCCCGATGCGGACAAGGCCCGCATCGCCGAGCTCGTTGGCATCGGTGCCCTGCGCTACAACATCATCAGGATCCAGGCCGAGAAGTCCATTGTCTTCAAGTGGGAGGATGCCCTGAACTTCGAGGGGAAGTCGGCCCCGTTCATACAGTACTCGCACGCCAGGGCCTGCAGCATCATACGCGAGGTCGGCGGGTACAAGGAATGGAAGGCCTCGGACCTCAAGGACGACGGCGAATTCGCGCTCGTCAAGGTCCTGGCCAGGTTCCCGGAGCTCGTCCGCAAATGCGCCGAGCAGAGGCTGGCCTATTCCATCGCCGAGTATGCCCACGAGGTGGCCACGGAGTTCAACCGTTTCTACCGGGACTTCCGGGTGCTGGGCAGCGAGTCCCAGGACACGAGGCTCGCCGTCGTGGACGCGACCCGCTGGGTCCTCCGAAACAGCCTCGACCTCCTGGGCATCAAGGCCCCGGAGAGCATGTAGGGAGGGCCTGAATGGACCGCGGCCAGAGGTTCTTCGTGGCCATCGCGCTATTCCTCCTCATCGCGTTCATCATCATGTTGTTCATCAATAACATCTTCCAACGGGGCATTTTGTTGGTCTTTGCCTTCGGCGCGCTGCTGCGGGTGCTCTATCAGATCGCGGTCCCTCCTGAAAGGAAAAGGGCCAAGGGACAGGCCTGCGAGACGCGCATCGTTCCCGAGCTCGAGGTCGACATGGATGGGACCGTCAGGCAAGGAGTCGGACCGCGGACAAAGGGCCGCAAGGTCAGGAAGGCCGTGAGCGTGAAGCTCGACGGCAAGAGGTCCAAGAAGGACGATCGGTCTTGATTTTTCACGGGGGCTGCGGACCGATAACTATTTATAGCATCTTGTGTATGTTTCATACACAAGATAAAAACGCGAGCCCGCGAAGCGCGGCCACCTCGAAACGGTCATCGGCATCAACAGGGGCGTATCCCATGGTCAACCCGTCAAAAAAAGAAACGGTCAGAGCCCAGGACCTCGAGGCCCTGTCCGAAAAATACGGCGAATCCTCCGACGACATCGCCGAGGCCAAGCGGAACCACGGCCGGAAATGGCGTTCATACCTTAGGGCCGCCCGCCGGAAGGACTTCAGGGCCAGAAACGAGGGCGGCAAGGACCGGGACATCCTCAAGGCCTCGGTCCTAGCGACCGGCTCCGTGCAGCAGAGGTACGTCACCTGCGGCAGGGCCAAGTGCCAATGCATGACCCACGGAAAGAAGCACGGGCCCTACTGGTACCTCTCCATGCCGGTCCCGGCACGCCGGTCCAGCGACGGAAATCCCACCATGGTCCACTTCTACCTGACCCAAGCGGAGGCCGCGGCCTACCGCGAAAGGATCCGGCGCTTCCGCGAACTGCAAGACCAGGTCTGGGACGACCTGTGGTCCGAACTATCCCAAGCATGACGATGGACCATGGAAAATAAATTTAAATACCTCCCAACCCTTCATTCAATGTATTCTTCGAGGGGGAAAGGCCATGCGTGAGGATTACAATCCGCGTCGGTGCCATGTCGTGTACATGGCGCCCTCCGAGAAGAACCATTACCTAAAGGAGGTCGTCGACTCCATCGGCAAGTACTTCGCGAGCCAGGGCTTCGACGTCTACGTCGGGGGCGACATGGAGGGCATACGCAACGCCTGCCTCGGCGTCATCCTCCTCGACGGCTTCGACATCGAGCTCATCTTCCAGTACGGCATGCTCTACGGACTCGAGAAGCCCGTGCTGCTCCTGAAGGAGAAGAACGCCATCGTCAAGATCGTCCTCAAGGTCACCAGGGACCCGCAGAAGAACAAGAACGAGATAGACCTCCTGAAGGAAATGGCGGGCCGCGTCCCCCTCGACTGGGTCGTCTACGACCGTTTCGACCTTGAGAAGGGCCTCTCCAAGCTCCTCGACAAGGCCTACGGTGGCCTCAAGAAGGGCGTCAAGGGCTGCATCATCAAGTGGATCGAGCCCATAAACCTCGTCTCGGGCATGAAGATCGAACAGTTCAAGTCGGACCTCGACAAGCTGGCCAGCCTCGTGCTCGAGTACAACGTCCCGCTCACGGGAATAAAATACGGTCGCAAGAGGAAGCTGGACCTCATCCAATCGGACCTCAAGGCCCTGGACGCCGTCGACGCCTCCATCAAGGAGAACATAGTCGAGAACGGCCTCGCCATGCCGGCCACGTACCACTTCCTCATGGGCAACGTCTACCTCATGCTGGACCAGTACGATAAGGCCATGGACCAGTACGACCTGGCCCTGAAGGAATCCCCTCGCTATCATATGGCCTGGTTCAACAAGGGCGTGGCCCTGCATTACGAGGGCCACCGCGAGCAGGCCCTGGCCTGCTACGACCGGGCCCTGGAGATCGACGCCTCATCCGCCGAGGCCTGGTACGGCAAGGGCCGCATACTGCAGGACATGAAGCGAAACGACGAGGCCATTGTCTACTACTCCAAGGCCATAAACCTCGACGATGGCCACACGGCGGCCTGGGCACACAAGGGGACCATCCTCAAGGACCCGGACGATGCCAAGAAGCACTTCGAAAAGGCCCTCGATATCGAGCCGCGCTACGCCGAGGCATGGTGCAACCTCGGGACCCTCATGGTCCACGTCCAGGACTACGAGGCCGCGGTGAAAAACTACGACAAGGCCATAGAGCTCAACCCGTCCTTCGTCGAGGCCTGGATCGGCAAGGGCATGGCCCTCGAGTACCTCAAGAAGGACGACGACGCCCGCGAGTGCTACAACATGGCCATAAAGATGGACCCCAAGAACAGCACCGTCTGGATAAAGAAGGGCAAGCTCCTCCACAGGATAAACAAGTCCGAGGACGCAATCATCTGCTTCGACAAGGCCCTGGAGCTGCGGCCCAAGTCCTCCGAGGCCTGGCACGCCAAAGGCAAGGTCTTCCGCGAGATGGGCAAGTTCAACGACGCCATCAAGTGCTTCACGACCGCCACGGGCATAGACCCCCAGGACGAGCGATCTTGGTACCAGATCGGCCTCATATTCCTGCACCTCAAGAGAAACGACGAGGCCCTGAAGTGCTTCGACAAGTGCATCGAGATTAACCCCAAGCTCATAGACGCCTACAACCACAAGGGCGTCATCCTCCGGAGCATGGGCAAGGTGGACGAGGCCATGAAGCACTTCCAAAAGGCCCTGTCCATGCACCCGGAGCACATGGACTCATTGGCCAACAAGGGCATCACCCACCTGCTCAACGACGAGGTGGACCAGGCCCAGGAGGCCTTCGACCAGGTGCTGAAGATGGACCCGGAGCACTCTGGGGCCCTCGGCGGCAAGGGGCGCGTCCTCTTCATAAAGGGCAAGCACGACGAGGCCAGGACGCACTTCAACAAGGCCGTCCAGATTGACGCCATGAACGAGGACGCCTGGTTCGCCAAGGCCGAGCTCTTCGCCGAGGTCGGGAAGAAGGAGGAGGCGGTCATATGCCTCGAGAAGCTTCTCGAGATAAACCCCACGCACGCCTCCGGGGCCCTGCTCAAGGCCGACCTGCTCATGGACTTAAAGGACATCAACAAGGCCATTTTGGCCTACGAGCTGGCCACGACCCAGGACGCCGAGAACCCCGAGGCCTGGACCAAGCTCGCCAAGGCGCTCCTGAAGAACGACGAAGAGGACAAGGCACTGAACGCCGTCGAGATGGCCCTGTCCCTGGAGCCATCCAACGAGGACGAGCTGTACTTCCTGAAGGCCACGATCATCCAAAGGACCCATAGGGAGGATGCCATCAAGTGCCTCAACCGGGTCCTTACGAAGGACCCCAAGCACACGGGGGCCTGGGAGATGCTGGCCCTCATCTTCGCCGATATGCAGAAGTACGACATGGCCGTCCAGTGCATCGACAAGGTCATCAAGCTCGAGACCAGGAACGAGAAGTTCATGGTCGAGAAGGGCGAGATCCTGACCAGGGCCAGCAGGATCGACGACGCGGTCAAGACCCTCAAGCAGGCCCTGGTCCTGAACGACAAGAACGCCAGGACCTGGTTCCTCATTGGCAACCTGCTGGCCATGCAGAAGAACTACGACCTGGCGGCCAAGAGCTTCAATACGGCCGCGATGCTGGACCCGAAGATGGACATGGCAAGGACGATGGAGAAGCAGGCGCAGGAACTGGCAGAGAAAGCGAAGGCCGCTAAGTAAAAGGGACCAGCCCATCCGGAGCGCCATCCCGATGAAACTTCACTGTTTTCAATGCAATAAACCATTGAAAGTGCTTCAAGGCTGGTTCAAATGTCATTTCTGCAAGAAACGATTCTGCATTGAGCACGGTATAACAATCTCTTCCTCGCTGATTGAGCCAGAAAATCCGCTCTCCGAATGGGATTATCCCTTCATCTCCTGCATGAGTTGCCTTTTACAGCACTTCGAGGATGTTCTAGATTACAAAGGATTGAGAAAATATTATAGCGTCTTCCGGGAACCAATAGATAATCTGGATAATATGAACCTGACATTCAGCTCTGCGGATACCATCGAAAGTGTGGTCGAGATCGAAGGAGCCTTTTTCACGGTTCTCACAATAAAAAAGGACCTCGAAGTTCTCAAGGATGTAAAAGTGCGGATGGAACGCATGATCAAAGAGAAGAAAACGAATTCTCAGCAAATACCTGAAAAAGAGATTTTGAAACTAATTGAAAAAACGAATGTAGAAAGATAAAACCGAAGGCCATCTATTCGGCTGGCTTCTCAACCTTCGGTGGTTCCTCGTCCAGCATCTCTTCGGGTGACCGCTCGTCCTTGACAGGCGCCGCCGGCGTCGGGGCCGGTGCCGGGGCTGCGCCGCCCTCGGGCGCAGGGGCCGCTGCCGTCTCGCCTTCCTTCTTCTTCTCTTCCGTGATCAGCGGGATGTCCTGTGCTCCCTCGACCCTTCGCAGTATCCGGGACTTGGAAATATCCACCCTCTTGATAGGATAGATGGGCTTGCAGGCCTTGAAGATGGACTTGGCCAGCTCCCCCGAGATGACCGCCTTCACGAGCTCGGCAAGGGTTGAGCTCGAACCTAGCTTGGTTATGGTGTCACCGGTGAGCTTCCTGAGCAACTTCTCCTGGGCCGTCTGTATCCTCTTTTCCGTAATGGCCATGGACTTGATCCTTACGACATACCCGTCCCTCGTCTGAACGTCGTAAACGCCATCCATCTTGGAGTGCTTCCTCCGGGTCATCCTCCGGACGTAGTCGCTTGTGAGCGTGTGGCCCTGATAGACCGTGGTGGCCTCGTTGCCCCTGAGGTTGTTTATAATGAAGGTCATCTTGATGTGGGACTTGGAGAAGTCGCCCGTGAGCTCGTGCAGCGATACCGGGACTATCCTGCCGATCATCTTCGTGGGCTCGTCCGCCGGCGTCTCCGCTATCTCGCCGCCTCCGAACATCTCCGGGGCCAAGACCTTGAACCAGGCCTTGGTCTTCCACTTCTCCTTTGCCTTTCTCGTCATTGAACGCTGCTGCTTAGCCAATTGAATCCCCCTTGCCACTGGGATGGGTAAGCCACAATGACACAATACCTATATATTAGTTTTCCTTCGTGGGGGCCTTCTTCCGAGGAGAAAATTCCCCATCCTCGTCTAAAAAACCTCGAAAAACTACCTGCCCCTCAGAAGTTCCACCAGGGCCTTGAGCGCCCTGCCCCTGTGGCTGACAGTGTTCTTTTCCTCCAGGGTCATTTCCCCGAAAGTTCTGTCGTCCCCTTCCGGTACGAATATCGGGTCGTAGCCAAAGCCATGCGTGCCGCGGATCATCGTCGAGATGGTCCCCTTGCACTCGCCCTTGGCCAGCAGCGGGCCCCTATCCGGGTCGTAGTACCCGAAGCACGATCTGAACACGGACCCGCGGTCCTTGCGGTCCCCCAGGAGCCTCAAGACCCCCGGGTTCCCGACGGTCTTCATGACATAGGCCGAGTAGACCCCGGGAAATCCTCCAAGCGGTTCGATGAACAGGCCCGAGTCCTCGAGCATGAATGCGCCCTCGACCCTGGCCTTGACCTGCTCCATCCCGAACAGGGCCACCTGGTCCAACGAGTCCGCCTGGAGCTCGGGATACCCGATGTCATTTTGCCTGACATCAAATCCCAATGGCCCCAGGGCCGCCTGGGCCTCCTTGAGCTTCCCCTTGTTCGAGGTTATGAAATCCAGGGCCTTCATCGTTCCTGCTTCCTGCCCTTGAACCTGCCGTTCCTCATTATCAAGAAGACTACTATGACCGCGACCACGAACAGTGGCGCCTCGAAGGACGGCCCCGGCTTTCCACCGGACTTGGCCTTGACCGTGACCGTCTGCGTCGGATAGACGTTGTTGTCCTCCTTGATTTCCTCAATGGTGTTGTTGACATCCACCGTCGCTATCACGGAATGGCTGCCCTTTTTGGACTTCCAGCTGTACTCCACGGTCTTGGTCTGTCCGTTCGAGAAGTCCCCCTCGTCCTTGTCCAGGACCACGACGTCATCGATCTTGAGCTGGAACATGACGCCCTTGGCGGTCCCGTTCCCCAGGTTCTGGACCCCGATGGTGAACTTGACAACATCTCCCTCGATGGGGTCCTTCGGTGTGTACTTGAATGTCGTGATGGTCATGTCCGGCTGGAGCACCGTCAGGTTCACCTGGGTCGAGCCCGACACCGCTCCCTGGGACACCGTGACCTTGATGTTGTACAGACCCTGGCCCGTGGGCCCTGCCATGACGACCTCGAAGCTCCCGTCGCTCTTGGTCTTGGTCTGGTTCGCGTAGCCGTTCTGGACGACCTCGACCTTGACGTCGCCTCCGTTGACGGGCGTTGTCCCCATCAGGGCGGTCCCGTTCACGGTGAACGGGTCCTTGGACTCGATGGTGTCCGGGCTGATGGTGGCCGTGACGTTGATGGTCGGGACGACCGTGCCGACCGTTATGGTCCTCTCGGCCTGGTTATTGGATGAGTCCGGGTCCGACTGGTCGGCCTTGGCCGAGACCTTGATGGTGAAGGTCCCCGGGAGCGTCGTGGGCCACTGGTGGGTCGTGTCCTGGGCCCCCGTCGGCACAATGGTCGCTATGGTCTTCGTTGGCGGGAGCGGTAAGTTGGAGACGTTGAAGCTCACGACCACGTTCGTTGCCGCCGACGGACCGCGGTTGTGGATCTTGGCGGTGATGGTGATGATCTCCCCGCTCGACGGGTGGTCCTTGGAGAAGGTTATGTCCGCGGAGGTCAGGTTGATGTCCGCGCTCTGGCCCTGGGCCGATACCATCTCTAGAGGTACCACGCACCCTAGAAATGTGACAAGCGCCATCAGGGCCGTCAATTTCGTCATTATGTTGCCGGACATGTTCGCATCGACCGTCCTTTTCTGATTCCAACTAGATACTATCGTGTCTAAATATATTATTTGTTGTGCGAATATTCCATCGATGCCGGCCGTTATTTGTGCGTGAACCAGCCAATGATCTTCCCGCCGTGCTCTTCGATACGGACGAACCCGAACCTCTCGAACTGCACGACCTTGCCTACGGAATCTTTGGCCATGAGCTCGCATTTGCCTGTCAGATCATTGCCGTCGGGCATGTGCACGATCGTATCCAGGTTCTGCGTCGCATGGACCCATTGGATGTTCCTGGCCCCGTCCTTGAGGACCGCCAGGTCGTTGCCAATGTAGTCGGCCCGCTCCTGTGACTGGAGCCTGATGTTCCCGAGGTCCTTGAGGCGAACGACGGCCCCCGGGGTCAGGTCCTTAATGTCCGCGGCCTGGACCAGGACCCCGTCGGAGCCCTTCACCAGCACCTTCCGGACGCCCCGGGCCGGGTCGTTGGGATGCAGCGGCGCGTGACCATCCAGCGCCTCCGAGCCCTTGCCCTCGATGCACACATGTCTCGGGTCCTCGACGAAAAAGTACCTGTTAGCCTTGGGGTCTACGATATCTTTGTTGTAGGCGAACAGCGTCGCCCACGAGAATTCTATATCTACTTGCTTGGGCCCCACCTGAACCCAGTACTCCCGTATGGCCTCGGGCTCTATGCCCCTTTTGGCCATCGCCCTGACGGACCCGAGCCTCGGGTCGTCCCAGCCGTTGTACCTACCCTCGTCGATGCCCGCCTTCATCTTGGACTTGCTGAGCTCGAGCCCCTCGATGGCGACACGACCGTAGTGGATGTACTCGGGCATCTCCCACGAGAAATACTTGTAGAGGTACTCCTGCCTGTAGGTGTTGTTCAGGTGGTCCTTGCCCCTCAGGACATGGGTGAGCCCCAGCAGCCGGTCATCTATCGCGACCGAGAAATTCATGAGCGGATAGATGCGGTATTTCGTCCCCAGCCTCGGATGCGGCGTATCGCAGATTCTCACCGCGGGCCAGTCCCTGATGGCCGGGTTCGGGTGGGCTATGTCCGTCTTGACGATGACCGCGGCCTCCTCCTGGCCGTAGGCCCCGGACCTCATCTTGTCCCATTCGTTCAGCTGGTCCGACGGCGGCCTGTCCCGATGGATGCAGGCCTTCTTCTGGTTCTTGAGCTCGCGCCACACCTCGGGCTTACAAGTGCAGACATAGGCGTGGCCCATCTCGAGCAGCTTCTTCGCGTGCTCGAAGTAGAGCTCGAACCTGTCGCTCTGAATAATGGTCTTGTCGATCTTTATACCGAGCCAGGCCAGGTCCTGGGGTATCCAGTCATAGGCCTCGGGCATAATCCTGTCCGGGTCCGTGTCCTCTATGCGGTTGATGAACGTGCCCTTGTACATCTTGCAATACTCATCATTCAGTATGGCGGCCCTTGTGTTCCCGATATGCAGCGGCCCCGACGGGCCGGGCGCGAACCGCATGACCACCGTTCCCTTGACATTGTCCAGCGGCCGCAACCCAATGCGCGCCTCGACCTTGACGTGCTCGATGGGCCCGCCGAGGCCGGCTAGCCTCTTCTTCTGGGCTGCCATGTCCAACTTATTGACCTCATCGACCACGGCTCTGATGGTCGGCACGGTCTCCTTGGCCCTGGCCTTCAGCTCCGGCATGTCCCCCATGACCTTGTTCATGACGGCCTTGAGGTCTGCTTTGCCTTCGTGGGACAGCGCGTTCTCGAGGGCGTACCGCTCGACGGTGGTCCTGATGTCCTTGTCTGGCACTTCGGTTCACCTTGTCAACTTTTCAATGGCGGCGCTCGACGGCGTATATGGCCAGGTCCTTCAGTGTGGCCTTGAACTCGCTGTCCGGTAGGACCTTCAGCAACGCCACAGCCATGTTTCCGTGCTCCCTGGCCTTGTCCTGGGCGTACTTCAGCGACGGCGCCAGGGCCTTGATGGCCGCGGCGAGGACCGCCTTGCTGGCCTTTTCCTTGCCAAAGCCCTTCATGACGGGCGCAAGCTCCTTTTTCGACATGGTCGCGAAGGCATGCAGCACGATGATGGTCTTTTTGCCCCTCAGCAGGTCCCCCCCGATGGGCTTCTGGAACTCCTTCGGGTTCCCCATGAGGTTGAGCCAGTCGTCGTGTATCTGGAAGCCCACCCCGAGGTGCTTCCCGTACTCCCACATGGCCTTGACCTGCTCCTCGGTGCCGCCGCCTATGAGGGCCCCACCCTTGGCGCCGGTCATGAACATGAGCGCCGTTTTGCGCTCGATCATCTTGAGGTAATCCTCCTCCGTGACCTTTTTCTGCTTCTCGAACTCCATGTCCCACTGCTGGCCCTCGCCGATCTGTCGGACCATGCAGGCCACATCGTGGATGACCTCCCTGAACACCGTCATGGGCGCATCCAGCGTCGAGAGGACCTCGATGGCCCTGGCGAAGAGCGCGTCCCCGGCGTTTATAGCCGTGGCCTCGTCCCACATCTTGTGCACCGTCGGGACCCCTCGTCGGAAGTCGTCCTTGTCCATGATGTCGTCGTGGACTAGCGTGAAGTTGTGTATTATCTCCAATGCCAGGGCCAGCGGCATGGCCCTCCGGGCCGAGCCCGAGACCGCGTCGGCCACCAGCAGGGCCAACATGGGCCTCATGCGCTTGCCCCCGGACATGGGTAGGTGCATCATGGCCTCTTTCAGGGTCTTTTGCTCGCCTACGGCCAGCTCCCTCGCCAGGGCCACGTTCACATCGTTCGCGATCCTCGAGTTGTATCCTTTCAGGTCCATGGAACCCACCTACCTGAGCTGCTCCAGCCACTTCACCGTCGGGCCGGTCATGACACGCCTCTTGTGCCTCAAGGCCTCGATATTGCCTGCACCCACGAGGAACATGGCAGCCTTGAGCCCCGAGACCAGCGTCCCGAGGGCCCCCATCAGTTCGTCGAAGCCCTTCACCGCCGGGGCCAGCAGCGGCCTGGCGATGCCTGCGCACGATGCCCCGAGCACGAGGGACCTGGCGACGTCTAGCCCGTCCCTCACGCCGCCCGTCGCTATGATCGGAAGGCCCGGCGCGCCCCGGGCGGCCTCGACCACCGAGACGGGTGTCGGTATGCCCCAGTCCCAGAAGGTGTACCCGAGCTCCTCGAGCCGCTTGATGCCCTTCTTGCGGGCCCTGTGGACCTCGACGGCGGACCAGGAGGTCCCGCCGAGGCCGCCGACGTCGATGCCCTTGACCCCGGCCCCTGCCAGGGCCCTGACGACCTCGCTGCTCATGCCCGCGCCGGTCTCCTTGGCGACTATCGGCAGCTCCTTGGCCCAACGGGCTATGCCCGCGAGGACACCCTTGGCGTCGGTGTTTCCCTCGGGCTGCACGACCTCCTGCGTGAAGTTGAGGTGAATGCAAAGCAGGTCCGCGTCTAACATCTCCATGGCCCGGCGGCCAATCTCGACCTTTGCGTCCTTGGCTTGCGGGGCCCCGAGGTTGGCCAGCACCAGCGGGACGTCGTAGTCCTTGACGACCTCGAAGGTGTGGACGTGCTCCCTGCTCTCCAGCGCCGATCTCTGGCTTCCCACGCCGAGGCCCAGGCCCATCTCGGCGGCCGCCCTGGCCAGGTTCTCGTTTATCTTCCTAGCCTCGGGATACCCACCAGTCATGGCGGCTATGATTATCGGCGCCCTGAGCTTCTTTCCGAACACCTGGACGCTTGTGTCTATCTCGTCCTTGTCCAGCTCCGGGATAGCGTTGTGGACGATGTGGATGTCGTCCCAGTAATTGTACGATGCCTCGACCTTTTTGGTGAGGCAGATCTCGACGTGCTCCTTCTTGCGGCTCACGGTCTGGGCCTTCTTTGACGGCCCCGCCTTTTTCTTCGCGCCCTTCTTCGACGGGCACATCCTCATCGGCCCCCTTTCCTGGGGCCCTTCACCGTCGCGGCCATGGCCTTGGGGGCGGCCGCCTTCTTCGAGATGAACTTCGTGCCTCTGACCGGCTTTCCCTCGAGCACGAGCGCCAACCGCTCCGCCTCGTGCCCGTTCACGAGCCATACCTCAAGGCCGAGCTCGGCGATGGCCATGGCCTTGCGGGCCTTGGACGCCATCCCTCCCGTGACGTCCTTGCCGTCGACGTACTGGGGCTGCAGGCCTTTAGGCAGATCGTCCAGCGATGTGACCAATGGGATGAGCTTCGCATCGGGATAATCGTCCGGGTCCTTGTCGAAAAGCCCGTCCACGTCCGTCACGAAGACCACCTTGGCCGGCCTGTATTCCTTCGCGAGCGCGTACATCAGGTGGTCCGCCGAACATATGGTGAACACGCGCTTCGTGTCGAAGACAACGTCCCCGAAGCCCACCGGGACCGCCCCCAATGCCAGGACCTTGTCGTACATCCTCAGGTCCATGCTGGCCATCTCGCCGTCCTGGTAGATGACCGAGGAGCATGTCGGGACCGGCGCTGCCTTCATACCGGTCTTGTTCATGAGGTCCAGGACGTACTGGTTCAGCGTCCTCATGTCCTGCTGGACCTCGCAAAAGCCCGCAATCTGGTCCACGCCGGCGTCCTTTACTAGACCGCCCTTGAGCTTGTAGCGGTAGGCCTTCTTGTGACCGAACGAGCCCCCGCCGTGCGTGACGATCAGCGGCTCCGTGAACTCCCTCATCTCCTCGACGAGCCTCCGGGTCGGCTTGTAGGAGAAGGTGCACTCCTTGTCCTTGTTCGTTATGACGCTACCGCCGAGCTTTATCAAGAACATGGTCTCAACGCCCTCCCAAATGTGTCTATCGATGAATTAAACCTTCTCATGCGTCCCTCATTCGACAAAGGCCGAACTGCTTCAGTGGATGCCAGCGCCTGTATCGACTTTCCTGGATGGCATGGCCTTCTTGTTTGTTTTCTCAGTGTAGAGCACCCGGGGCTTGTCCCCGTCCATGAATCCGGCGAATAATTTCCCGTCGGCCTCGAAGGCCTTGAGCGGTACGGTCCTGAACTCGTCTATGGACAGCACCGGTGGCTCCTTCTGCCAAGCCGCCACGCCCTCGGCCAACACGCGCTCACCCGGCAATGCACCGGGCTCGGGGACGATCGCCGAGACCACCGTGGCGTCGCTTGCTGCCAGTATCATCCCGTTGGACTGGACGCCCCGAAGCTTGGCCGGCTTCAGGTTCGTCACGAAGACCGCCACCAGGCCCTGCAGCTCCTCGTTTTTATAATGGCCCACGAGGCCAGTGACGATCTGCCTCGTCTCCGTCCCGAGGTCCACCGTCAGGACCTGGAGCTTCTCGGCGTTCGGGTGGGATTCGCACTTCTCTATCTTGCCGATCCTGAGATTCAGCCTGTCGAAAGGTGACCCCTGGGCCGGCGCTGTGGGCTTCGCCTCGGCCTTGTCAACGAAGGAATCCAGCTCGAGCTTCTCGACAAGCAACTCGGGCTTCCTGAGCTTCTGGCCCGTCGGGAGGGCCGTCAGGGCCTCCTCCCATCTTTGCTCCGAGATGTTCCCGTCATAGCCGAGCATGTACCAGACCTTCTGCATGACATGTGGCACGAAGGGCTGCATGATTACGGCCAGGGCCTTGGCTATCCTCAGGCAGGTGTTCAGCACGCAACCGCACTGCTCCTTGTCCTTGGTCACGATCTTGAACGGCGCCGTAGACTGGAATAGCTGGTTCCCGAAAATCGCCAGCGCCATGGCGTCGGTCAGCGCGTTCTTGAACCTACAGGCCTCGAGGCTCGATGTCACATTGTCGAAGGCAACGCGTATCTTGGTCTCCGCGTCCTTGAGCTGGGCCTCGACCTCCGGCGGGCAGGACTTGGCCTGCGAGCAGACCGGCGGCACCTGCCCGAAGTTCTTGAATGTGAACAGCAAGACCCGGTTGAAGAAGTTCCCGAGGGTGTTCAGGAACTCCTTGTTGCTCCGCTCGACGAGATCATCATAGCTGAAGTCCGCGTCGTGGTTCTCGGGCATCTGGACCGTGAGATAGTACCTCAGCGCGTCCGGGGCCACCTTGGACAGCATGAACGGCAGCGGTATCAGCGTCCCGGTGCTCTTGGACATCTTGGCCTTGCTCACGGTCAGATATTCATTGGCCGGGACGTCGTAGGGCAGGTTCAGCTCCCCGTAGCCCATCAGCATCGCGGGCCAGATGATGGTGTGGAACGGGATGTTGTCCTTCCCAAGGAAGTAGTAGTGCCTCACCGACGGGTCGAGCCAGAAGTCCTTCCATGCGTCGGGCGTCCCCTTCCTCGAGGCCCACTGCTGGGACGCGGAAAGATAGCCGATGACCGCCTCGAACCAGACGTAGATTCTCTTGGTGTCCATCCCCGGCAGCGGTATGGTCACGCCCCAGGTCAGGTCCCTTGTGATGGGCCTGTCATTGAGCCCTTCTTTCAGCCTGCTCTCGGCAAAGCTCCTCACACTGGGCCTCCAGTGGGCGTTCCCCTCGACCCATTTCAGGAGGGGCTGCTCGAAAGCGCTAAGCTTCAGGAAGAAGTGCTCCGTCTCCCTCGGGACCGGAGTCGTCCCGCAGTGCTTGCACACCGGCTCCTCGAGGTCCATGGGGTCCAGGGTCCTGCCGCAGGCGTCGCATTGGTCCCCACGGGCCCCGGCGGCCTTGCAGTACGGGCATGTTCCCTCGACGTACCTGTCTGGCAGGAACTGCTCGCACTTGGGGCAGTACTGTGATGTCATGCTCTTTTTGAAGATGTAGCCCTTCTCGAGGAGCCGCGTGAAGAACCCGTGGACCACCTTCGCGTGGTCCGGGTGCGAGGTCCTGAAGAACAGGTCGAACGATATTCCCAGGGCCTCCATGTTCGCTACATGTTCCTTGTGGTAGCGCTCGGCGACCTCGGCGGGCGTGATGTTCTCCTTTCTCGCCGTGACCATTATCGGTGTTCCGTGCTCGTCGGAGCCCGAGACCATGAGGACCTGTCGGCCCCTCATGCGGTTGTAGCGCGCGAAGATGTCCGGGGCCAGCAGCGAGCCCGCCAGGTGGCCCAGGTGCAGCGAGTTGTTCGCATAGGGCCAGGCGACCCCTATGAAGACCTTCCCCATGTTGCCGTGCGAAGCGGCGCCCTTGCCCTTCATGATGAGACCACCTCGAGAATCAAAGCCTTCGTATTAACCTTTTCTGGGGCCGCTGGCCTCATACACCGGCGGTAGCCGCGTCCTGCTTCAGCTCGTCCACGGCCTGTCGGGCCTTGCGTACGTACCTCTGGGCCTTGTCCGGGGCCCCGCCCTTCAGGAAGGACTGAGCGAGCCTTATAAGATTCTTCGCGTGGGCCGTGTTCACGCCCTTGGCGTCCAGGGCCTTGACCTCAGCCTCCAGGCCGCCAAGCTCCGCTTCGATTTGATCCTTGCCCGGACCGCCCATCGGGGGCGGAGGGGGTGGCGGCAGGGCCGGCTTCGCCCCGCCGGGCTTGGGTGGCGGAACTGTCGGCGGTCCTGTGACCGGCTTCGGCGGAGGCGGCGCAGGTTTCGGGGGCTGCCCCGTCGGGACGGGTTTCGGAGGGGGTGGCGGTGTTGGCTTCGGCACCTCCACCGGTTTCGGGGGCGGGCCCGCCTTCACGGGGCTCATGCAGACCGGGCACCGCTTCCAGCCGTGCTCCACGTCCGCTCCGCAGCTTGTGCACTTGACCGTTCCGGGCTTCGTGGCCTCCACCGGCTTGGGTGGGGGCGGCGCCGGTTTAGGCACCTCCACCGGCTTGGGCGGAGGGGCCGCCTTGACGCCCAGCGCGCCAGAGCAGAACGGGCACTTGGTCCACCCGGCCTCGACCTCCTCGGAGCAGTTCGGGCAAACGCCATCCTTGGCCGCCTCGACCTGCTTCGTGGGCGACACCGGTATCGACGGCTTGACCTCGACGCCCGGGGCCACGGGCACCTTGCCCACGTCCTTTTCAGACATCATGGTGCGCAATCCAAGGCTCTGGTTCGACGGGTCTACCTCGTCATCTCCGACGGCGGGTGCCACCGGCTTGCCCGTCCTGGCCGCGGCGACCTCCGCCGGGACCTCCTCGAACAGCGGGGCCTCACAGTAGGGGCAGATCTCCTGTTCCTTCTTGACGACATTGCCGCATTCGGGGCAGGACGGATAGAGGCCGCTGTACCTGGGGACCTTGACCATGGCCTTCTTTGGCTTCAGGCCGGCCTTCTCGGCCTGCTGCCGGGCCCATTCCTGGGCCTTGGTCAGGAACTCTATGCCCTTCTCGTAATTGCCGCTCCGCAGGAAGTTGCGGGCCAGCTGTAGCTGGTTGTCCGCCGTGGAGGTGTTGACCTCGTTCTGGGCCAGCTTGTCTAGGTCGTCCTCCAGCTGGGACATAAGCCTCTTGGCGGTCTTGTGCTTCTCACGGACCTCCTTGGCGTCGTCCTCGGCCTCCTCGGCCACGGATATGGCCTGGTCCGGTTTCCCCTCGGCCACGAGGCGCTTGGCGTGCAGGATCTTCTCGTCTATCTTCCCGGTGGATGCCCCGGCCTGCCTCGTGGTCTCGGTCGAGGATTCCGCGGCGGCGATCATCTCGTCGGCGAGGCAGAAATAGCACTGGCCCCCGGAGAGCTCCCGGCCGCACTTGCTGCATGTCATGGGCGCGGGTGCGACGTAGCTGCCACCCATCCCATAGGTCGTGACGGCGGCCCCGGGCAGCTCGTACTTCTGGCAGGTGTAACAATACCATGCGGAATAAGGCTCAAGGTAATTGAGGGGCTGGGCGCAGGTCGGGCAGACGTTCATCTGCTGGACCTCGGGCGTCTCGTAGCTCTGGCACACGTAACAGAACCATGCCCCGTAGGCGTCTATGTATCTCAGGGGCTGCCCGCACCGGGCACAGTTGTGCTGCGCGGTCTGTGGTGGAGCCAACCGACCTTCTCCCCTTGTTTGGTCCACTCTCAGGCCCTAGTGTCCCTCATCACAAAGGCCCGCGAACGAACACTACGGAACCACATACAGTTCCATATATTTAAAAAATTCACTAGCTATATAAAGAAGAGGTCAACGATTAATGACCTTCGCTATCAAAGTCTCTATGAAATGGCCTCAAAAATGATGTCAGGAATACTTTTAAATGGGGATTCCAATCATGTCATCGGTGTCCCGAATGGTCGAAAAGAAGCCCGAGGACGATGGCCTCGACCTGGATGGCCTCATGGATGAGATAGACGGGGAGGCCGTGAGGATCAAGACCTACATCCAGGGGTTCGACGAGCAGATGTCCGGAGGCATACCCAAGGGCTCCATAGTCCTCGTCGCCGGGACAGCGGGCACCATGAAGTCCTCCGTGACCTTCTACATGGTCTACAACAACGCCAAGGTCAAGGGGCTCAAGGGGCTTTACGTCTCCCTCGAGCAGAACAGGACGAGCCTCATGCGTCACATGAAGGGCCTCGGCATGGACGTATCGAAGATCGAGGACAAGGTCAACATCTGGGACCTGGGCATGATCCGCTCCGGGCTCATATCCGGCGAGAACTGGCTGAACATTTTCAAAAAGGACCTGCAGGAGTACAAGGACAAGGTCGGCCTGGACCTGCTCGTGCTGGACTCGCTGCCTGTCCTGGACCTCATCACCCAGTGGAAGGACACCCGGACCGAGCTGTTCCACCTGTTCGAGTGGATCCGGGAGCTCAACGTCACCACCTTTCTCATCTCCGAGATCCCCGAGGGCGAGAAGAGGTACGGCCCCCACGACGAGGACTTTTTGGCCGACGGCATCATCCTGCTGCGCATGGTCGAGGCCGACCAGAACAACGTCACAAGGATGATCCGCTGCGTCAAGATGAGGAATACGGCCCACAGCCCGAACTACTTCACACTGCTTTTCGAGGGCAAGAAGTTCCAGGTCACCAAGGTCATAGGGCAGAACGTCTGAGCCAAGCGCCCTAACGACAATTTTAATTAATAGATTCCGGTTACTCTTCTATCCCAGGCCAAAGAACGTGTGCCGTGGTGGCTCAGCCTGGTAGAGCGTCGGACTCATAAGGAAAACCCTTGACCCTCTTGAGCAAGGCCTGCGAAATCCGGAGGCCGCGGGTTCAACTCCCGTCCACGGCACTTATCTTTCCCGGACTAATCATCCCTGATGGTCTTGGCCAGCTGGTTCGCGAAGGTCTGGAAGGCCAGGTCGACATTGTCTCCCTTTTTCGCGCTCGTGAACAGGTACTGGGCCTTGTACTCCTTGGAGAGCCGCTCGATCTCGCTCTTGTCGAAGGTCTCCGTGTCCAGAAGGTCCATCTTGTTGAGGAGGAATATTATCGGGACCTGGCCCACCACGGCCCTGAAGCTCTCCACCCAGACCCTCATGTTGCGGACCGTGTCCATCCTGGTTATGTCGCAGACCACCATGGCCCCCTCGGCCCCCTGGTAGAACATCGCATGGAGGCGCGAGTGCTCCCTCTGGCCCAGTATGTCCCACATCAGCATGGTCATGAGCATGTCCCGGCCGTCCGACGAGGCCCCCGGCAGGAGCATCTCCTTTTTGGTGACCTTGGTCCCGATGGTGGTGATGTACTTGTCGTCGAAGACGTTGTAGATGAACTTTTTAATAAGGCTGGTCTTCCCGACGGCCGGGTCCCCCAGGAGGCACAGCTTCTTGATGACCTCCTTGGGTCTCCTCTTGACATCCGACGGGAACTCCGTGCTCACGACCGCACCATCCGGGGACATGGACCTGCCATGCCCCTTCACCCATAGCATGGAAATCAGCGATTTAAAACTTACGTGATACCGGTTTAAGCGTTGCCGATACCAGATTATATTAAATATGATGGAACGAATAACCTCGTTCGATGACGAGCCCAGCACTGTACCGGGCGGTCCTACTGCTGCTGGCGGCCGCCCTGGTGTTGCCCCTGTCGGCCTCGGCCGAGATATCCACCAGCGTCGATTCGAGCCTAGCCACCTCCGGCGAGGTCACCGTCCACGGCAACTCCACAATAACCGGCTGGGAGGCCGTCACGGTCCGCACAGCCCTGGACAGCCCCGCGAACCACACGGGCCTCTACCTCCTCGCGACCGGCAATGGCGACGGATACGTCAACGGCACCGAGGCCAAGGCCTACGCCGACATGGCCATCAAGATTGGCATACTGAAGAGCGCCTTCGACCTGGGCATCATCGGCGTCACCGAGGACGGCGTGGACCTCAACGCCACGCTCTATGGCATGGACTTCCCGGACGCCAGCGGCGATGTGAAGAGCGGCAGCCCGCTGAACGTGACCTTCGACGCGGTCTTCAAGGCCAAGTTCAAGCAGGACAAGGACACGCACGAATATTCCATCGCGGTCAACTTCAAGAACGTCACCTACGGCGTCAAGTTCAGCGCCCCCGCGGGCTGGGACATAGGCAGGGTACAGGGCCTCTCGAAGTCCAAGATCGTCAACACGGACAAGGCGTCCTACGTCACGGGCGTCGCCTTGGGCGGCGGGAACCGGGTCCAGGTGGAGGTCAAAAAGGAGTCCAACTGGTGCTGCCTCGTCCTGGCCATGGGCGTCGTCATCGGCATCCTGGTCATCGTCTACTTCATGTTCCAGAGGTACAAGAAGGGCCGCGAGTCCGCCATGACCCAGCCCGAGTACGTGGACACCGGGGGCACGGCGCCGGTCCTCATCCCTGGGCCCCAGGGCCCGCCTTCCGTCGAACGGAGGATCCCCGCGGAAAAGCGGACCTTCGGGAAGGAGTATTATACCGAGGAGAAGGGCGGCAAGGAGGAGGAATAGGCCCTTTCAATCCGGCACCGCAAATAATATTTGGGGTGAACCTACCATCTAGTACTGGACGGGACACCCCGCCCATATCGAAGGAGGCCTCACAATACATAAGGTGCCATCGCGGCTCGGTGCATCCCTTGTCGTGCTGATGCTGCTAGCCACCACCCTCGCGGCGGCCTCGGCCCAGGGCCCGTCCACCACGGCCCGTGACGCGGGCCCCAGGGGCTGGTTCACCGACCCGGCCCTGCGCGAGCTCCTCCTCAGGGCCTCCCAAAACATCTCCAAGGATGAGCTCAAGGCCAAGCTGGAGAACCTCACAACGACCTTCAAGACCCGCTACGTCCACGCCTCGAACCATGTCCAGGTCGTCGACTGGGTCTACAACGAGTTCAAGGCCATGGGCTACGAGCCGCAACGGTGGGCCTTCAGGAACCCCCAAGACGACGCGAGGACCGCCAACATCATAGCCACCATCAACGGGACCGGCTCGAGCGAGTTCTACATAATATCCGCCCACATGGACACCATCAATTTCAACCTGTCCTGGTCGTTCCCCGAATCCGCGGCCCCCGGGGCCGACGACGACGGCTCCGGCCTCGTGGCCATGCTGGCCATCGCCAAGGTCCTGCACGACTACCACTTCTACTACGGCATCCGGTTCATAGCGTTCGACGACGAGGAGTTGGACTACGCCGTTGGGGCGACGAGGTACGCACAGAACCTCACGGACAGCGGCGAGGGGAAGAGACTCCGGGGCATTCTGGACATGGACATGATCGGTTACAACCCGAAATACCTCCGCTTGGACGTCGTCTATTACAAGAACTCCGTGGACATTTGGGACAACTTCATCCTGCCGGCGAACAACGAGTTCTACTTCATCGAGTACCTGCATAAGGACGAGGACCCAAACGACCCCAACTCGTGGGGCAATGTGGAGCCTTTCTGGGACCACGGCTATAAGGGGGTCGCGTTCGTAGAGGCCAAATGGCCCCACGGCAACGCGAGCTACTACACGGCCAACCCCTTCTACCACACCGAGAACGATACCGTCGACAAGATCAATTTCGAGCTCATGAACAGGACCACACGCCTGGTACTCACGTCCCTTATGTGGATGGCCCGGCCCACCCTGCCAGAGCTGACCATCAGCAACATCGCGCTTCCCAGGGGGCCCATCTACAGCGGCGACCTGGCGGCCGTCAACGCCACCGTGCGCAACGGCGGGAACCTCAACGCATCCCTCGTCCATGTCGACATGCAGGTGGACGGCGAGTGGGCCGCCTCGGCCAACGTGTCCGTGCCGGCCAAGTCATCGGCCAATATCACCTTCCTTTGGCCCTCGCTCACCGGCGACCACGGGATCAACATCACCGCCGACCCCGACAACGCCATAGGCGAATGGGACGACGGGAACAACAGCGCCCAGGTCCAGGTGACCGTCCAGGTGAGGCCCGACATCGAGCTCATGAAGTTCGACATCCTCGAGGACAACATCAACACCGGCGAGCTGGCCCACCTGTCCATCAAGGCCCTCAACCACGGCCCCGCCTACATCGAGTGCTGGCTCGAAGTGACGGACAACCAGACCCCCTCGGTGCACCCGTTCACCGAGTTCATCGCCCTTGACCCCGAGGCCCAGTGGGAGCACGTATTCGACTGGGCCAGCAACATCAACGGAACACATGTGCTCGAAGGCCAGCTCACGCGTTGCTCGCCGGCCGACAGGATCGAGAGCAACGACCGGCTGTCTGATTCCATCGTCGTCAACGGCAAGCCGGTGGCCCTTCTCGTGGCCGTGCCAAACGAGGTCCTGACCTTCCAGGACATCTCCTTCTCGGCCACAGGCTCTTACGACGACATAGGCATAGCCCTCTATCGCTTCGATTTCGGCGACGGGAACGAGACCGGCTGGACCAACATGTCCGTGGCCAGGCACAACTACACGCGGGACGGGAGCTACAAGGTAACACTGCAGGTCAAGGACACAATGGGCCTCGAGGGGAACTCGGTATCCACGATGGTCACGGTAGACGACAGGCCCCCGGTGGCAGTCCCCACGGCTGACAGGACAACGGCCGATACCGGCGACCTCATAACCTTCACCTCCGCAGCCTCCTATGACATCGACGGCAAGGTCCTTCTTTACAACTGGAGCATCCTGCCCGAGGGCATCACATCGACCAAGGCCAGCCTGACGATATCGTTCCCCAAGTCCGGGAACTACACGGCGCGGCTCGTGGTCACCGACGACGATGGGAACCTGGCCTCGGCCGCTATCACGGTCACGATCAACGACCGGCCCCCCAAGGCTGCCATATCGGGGCCCAGGACCGTGCAGGAGGGCGCCGTCGCCCATTTCAGCGCCAACGGCTCCTCGGACCCCGAAGGCGATGCCTTGACGTACTCATGGGACTTCGGGGACGGAACAAAGTCCTCTGAAAGGGACCCGACCCATGTCTACACAACCCCGAACAATTACACGGTGACAATGACGGTCATGGACAAGGCGCGGAAGACCGGCACCGCGACATTCAAGGTCACGGTGACAAAGAAGCCGTTCATTGGAAAGGAGGCCCTCGCGGACGCGGGCGTTTGGGCGCTGGGGGCCTGCGCCGCCGTCCTGCTAATCCTCCTCGTCTACACAACGGCCCCGTCCCGTCCTCCGCCCAGGCCGATGCCGAGGCCGAGGAAGAGGCGGCCCGCGAGAAAGACGGTCAAGGTCCGGCGCAAGGCCCGCTAGAGGAACGCCACGGCGGCGCACACCGGGACCAGCGGCGCGCCCGATGACCCGTCATCATCCTTATCTTTGCGGTCGAAGGCCAGCAGCACCGATGACCTCTCTTCGTCCAGATCGCACACAGGCAACCGTCCCGGTTCGTCCATGTCATGACCCCCTTCAGGAATCCTCTTTGACCAGGTCGGCCCCGCAGATCGCGCAGGCCTTGATTCTCGACGCGCAGGCCTTGTGGTAGACCCGGCCGCAGTTCTTGCATTCCAGGTAGTCCTCGGCGGACTTCAGCCTCCCGAGGCAGACATAGCACCTGATGTTCCGCGAAGGCTGGTCCGGGACATCCTCGGCCACGTCCTCGCCGCCACACTTCCCGCCCGCTGTCTCCGCGCGCGTGCCCACTGGCACGCACATCGTCGGCCCGTCGGGGCCCTTCTGCACACTGAACACGAACCCACTATGTGTCTTAAGCACGACAACTCCTCCTATGACAACTATGACTAGAATTAACACTGCAATGTACATGCCATTGGGCCAGAGCGCGATGACCGGGCCTCCGTCACCCTCGGTCCTGGCCCGAACATCGAACGAGGCCCCGGCAACATCCGAGAAACTCCCGTCGAAGGACCGCGCCTCGATCCTGTGTATGCCGGGCGCCAGCCCCGCCATGTAGACGTCCGTGCTCCAGTGGGCCGTTCCCTCGGCATTGACCCACGGGCCCTCGTCGACACGGACCATGACCTTCTGGATTGGGCCTCCGGTGCCTCCGGCTTTGCCCGAGAAACGCATGAACTCACCGTCCAAGGCCGGCGCGAGGCCCAGGCGGACCCAGGGTTTAGGGCCCAGGACCTTAACATGCAGGGCCTTGAGTATTCGCAGCTTTCCGTCGGAGACGGACAGTATCACAAGGTGGTCCCCCGCGTCCTCTGGCCCCGGCGTCCAAAGGATGGCCTTCCGGGACCCGTCGTAGCGCATCCCCTCCGGCCCCGCCCGGAGCTCGACGGTAAGCGGGTCCCCGTCCTGGTCGTCCAGGGCCAGGGGGGCGACCAGCAGGTGCCCGGCCTGGGCCGTCAGCTCGCCATCCACCGAGACCGTCGGCGGATGGTCGACGCAACCGACCTCGATGAGTACCTCGCCGTCCACATCGAACATCCCGTCGGTGACAACGAACCCGATCGTGCTGGCACCGGCCTGCGCCGGCAACGGTGTCCAGTCCAGTGCGCCGTCCGGCCCTAGCGAGAGCCCTTCGGGCCCGTCGAGGAGGTAGAACAGCAATGGGGTCCCATCCCCGTCCTCGGCCGAGATGTTTCCGCTGAACGGTCGGCTGCATTGGGCGCTGAAGGACTGGCCCTCGAGGACCAGTGGCGGGTCAGGCACATCATCGACGATCACATTGAAAAAGGCCGTCGTCGCCTGGCCCAGCAGGTCCGTGGCACTGACCCAGATGTCCAGGCCCTTGGTGGAGTTGGGCGAAATGGAAAGGTCGACCATGATATCATGACCTTCTATCCAGACCATCGCGCCCTCGGGCCCATCCATGATGCCCACCTCGAAGGCCAGCGGTCCCTCGTCGGTGAAGGCCTCGTCCAGGTCCAGCACCTTCGAACCGTTGGTCCCCTCGGGCACCCTCGGCGCCACACCGGATAATAATGGGAACGGGGTACGGTCGAGCTCTGGGGCGAACCCCTCGAGCATGATGCATCCCCCGTTCCTTGAGCTTGCCTTCACGGGCAGGTACCTGGTCCCCCCATCGTCCATGAATGTACCCGGGGCAAGGGTCACGGACACCCTCGTCGAGAACGAGTACTGGATGTCCAGATTGTTGATCTGTATCTTCGCATCAGGCATCGGGGCCAGGCCCGACACCGACAGCCGGAGGGTACACATGTCGTTCCCGAACCCGTCCAGCGCGCACCGGCTTCGGTCAATCGCGTCCATGAACCTGTTCCCGAGGCCATCCGCCCTTACAGGGCCGGTTATCAAGCCGTCAAGGCGGACCAGCGTCAGCCCTTCGAGCCGGACCTCGAGGTCCCTCGGCGCATCCAACGTCTCCGCCCCTCCGACGGTGAGGGTCGCGTTCACGACCCTGATTATCCTGCTGGCCGCCGTTTCGGATATCCACAGGTCCCCCCAGGGTCCGACGGCAAGGCCGCCGGGCCATGCGAGGCCGGACATCTCCTTCATGTAGTAACCATCACTGTCGAGCTCGAGGACGCTCCCGGAATCCGTGTCCGCGATGTATGTCCTGCCGTCCATGACCGCGACGTCCGTCGGCGTCACCAGCCTGTTGATGCCGAGCGTCCTGTCGGCGTACCTGTCCCCCAGCTTGGCGAAATGTTGCACGCGGGCATTGTATGCGTCCGCCACGTAGAGCCCGCCCGAGACCGCTATTCCCCTCGGCGCGTCGAGATGGGATGAATCGCGGGCGTACTGGCCCGTGGTCCCATAGGTCCACTTCGCCGTCGTGGAACCGACGCCATCGAAGACCTGGACCCTTTCGTTCCCGGTGTCCGAGACATAGATCCTTCCCTCGTTGTCGAAGGCCACGGACCACGGGTTGTTGAGATGGGCCCCGTCCGAGCCTAGGTCCCCGTTGACGCCTATGGCCCGCTCATAGGTCCCATCGGGCCCAAAGACCTGGACCCTATCTTGCATCGGGTCGACCACCGCTATGTGGCCCGCCCCGTCGGTCGCGACATCGAAGGGGACCGTAAAGCGCCCGTCTTCCGTCGAAGGTTTGCCCGAGACCCCGATGGTCATTTGGAGCTCACCGAGCGTGTCGAGCATCACGACCCTCGAGTTGCCCATGTCCGCGACCAGCAGCGAACCGTTGGACGCCTGGCACAGCCCGACCGGGTTCTTGAGCGCCAGAAGGCCCCCGGTGGCGCCTAGCTTGGTCGGCACCGGGGCCCCATCGAACATCGTCGCAAGCGGCACCGGAACATAGGGTTTTGCCACGGATGTAGGCTTGAACGGATTGTCGTAGTAAAGGTAGAACCTCCTTGTCGAGCCGGCGCTCGTCCGGGGCACCTCGAACCCGACGGTGGTCCTGGACCACGAGGAGGTGACGACCCAGAACGGGTGCAAGACCTCTGTCCCTTTCTCGACCATGGTGAGCCGGAGCTCGGGAACCGGGTTGCGGTAGTTGCCGTCCAGGTCCATCTCGTGCTCCATCCGTAACGGCAAAATGTCGTCGCCCGTGGCCTCGATGTCGATTGGCACCCTTCTTTGCCACGAGCTGTTCCACCAGTCCTTTCGCAGGATTGGTTGAAGGAGGAGGCTAGCGGGGCCCACCCGGGCTCCCCTTGGTAGCCTGATCGTGTCGTTGGCGTGGTTGTTGTTGATGGTCCATGAGTGGTCCGTATTGGCCCCGGGCCCGAACTGGACCTCGCCGACCCCGTTCCCGAATGTGGTCTGGTGCCCGGCCTCGCCGTAGCCTACCCCGTCGAACGCCCATTCGTCGGTCCCGTCCGCCCCCACATCCACCCTAGGTCCATCGGGATGGACGGGTCCGGCATCGTCCCGTGCCGCCGGAGAAGCGGCGCCCGGGCCAGGGATTACGGTCACGGCGGCCCCGACAATCGTAGCGTTGTCAGGAAGGGAAAGGTGGCCTGTGATCTCGGCAACGTCCTGGTGACCGAGATCAAGAACAAGATCGCTCGCTTGGCCGGGTGTGACCCCGGAAGGGCCCGCCGTGGTTCCCGTCCCATTGGCCTGGGCTAGGACGAAATGTGCGTTCGCGAAGAGGCCCGGTGCAAGGATGAGCACCAGGATGGTCGTGTGGAACAGGGTCGATGTCTTGTGCATTAGTCTCCTCCTCAGCAGGATGTATGTCTGTAGAGGTTAATATAATTTTCTACATTTTGTAGAAAATGTTATAAAGGGTACGCGGGCCTGGGCTAGGGGGGTATTTAAATGACGCATGGAAAAATGCGTGGCCCGGCCTGTTTGCCGTCGATAAACGATGGGAAAGAAATGAGCGGGCCTGTCGGGATTTCCGTCCTGGGGGAGGTCGTCCCGCCAAGCTTCGAACCCGAGTTTGAGGCTATCGCCGGGCCGGCCAGCATGGGCCTGGCCCACCGGAGGCCCCAGTGATATCCTAGCTACACTACAGGCCCGCAATGTTGATCGTCATTTGGCCATGGCCTCGATTAGGCCTGGCCTTGGATATGCCGAGCGGTCCTATTTCTTGAATTCCGTGTAGCCGCACCGGCCACAGGAGGTCCGGTCCTTGTGCTCCGCGAGGAAGACCCCGTCGCCGCACTTGGGGCAGTTCTTCTTCTTCCTCTCGATCTTATTGTCCGAGACCCCATAGAAGTCGCTCTTTCTCACGCTCTTCTTCTTCTTGTCTGCCTTTTCCTTGGCCATCCGTTCCCACTCCTTTGGATCTTGAACCTTCACCCACAAGGCGATGGCGCTAGGCCCTCTTCATGCGGTCCAGGGCCTTTTGCGACCACGCCTTCGTCCTGCTGTCGACCGTCACCACCGTCATGCCCTTCCCGGGCACGCCGTATATCACCAGGCTGCCCATGGGTGCCGTCACGATGCACACGAGGGACGCGAGGTCCTCTTCGCCATCGATTTCGATCCTCACGGGGCCTTCCATCTCGTAGGCCCTTTCGACGGCCTCCCACAGCTCCGGCGTTATCCTGGCCGGCGGGTTGACCACCTTAACGCTCTTCTTCCCAATTAATCTTATCTCGGGTGCGAGGGCCTCTTTGTCCCCCCGGCGCGTCCTGAAGTCCACTATGATGAGCTTGGGCCTATAGCCGGCCCTGGCCACGTGGGCCGCGGCCACGTCCCCGACCACGGCTATGAGCTGGTCCTTGACATGATTGGGAAGTTCCTCGTCGGTTATTACGGGACCAAGGGATTCCTTCAGCTCGTCGCGCAGGCTGTCGGGCATTATCAGGGTCGGCCTCTTCTTCATCGTATCCTCCTCCGGATATGAAGGGGGCCTTTTAAGGTTTATCAGTACATATTTATTATAGACGATAAAGCGTAATGAAAAGATTGTATTGAATTATTGTACATAGTATCTACTGAATCCATCATATTTAATTACCCCTAACCCGATGCCTTTCGGGGGGTCAAGGGAATGGGAGAGCCCAAGCGCATTAAGACTTACGTCAGAGGCCTTGACGAGCGCACCATGGGCGGCATCCCGGCAGGTTACAACGTCCTCATCGCGGGCCCGTCGGGGAGCATGAAGACCTCGCTCGTTTTCAGCATAATCTATCACAACGTCAAGAACATGGGCCTCCGAGGCATGTTCATCTCCTTCGAGCAGAACACAGACGAGCTCGTGGACCAGATGGCCTCATTGGCCATGGACCCCAAGCCCCTCAAGGACCTCAACGTCGTGGACCTCGCCGAGTTCCGCAAGGAGACCAAGGACGAGGAGGAGCGGATGGACTGGTTCGAGGCCCTCATCGCGTTGCTGAAGCGATACAAGAAGGAGGACGGCCTGGACCTCGTTGCCATCGATTCATTGGACGCCCTCTACAGCCTCACGCACCTGCCGAACCCCAGAAAGCAGCTCTTCCACTTCTTCAGGGAGCTCAAGGAGCTCGGCCTCACGACATTCGTGATAAGCGAGATACCGCGAGGCGCCAGCACCTTCGGCAAGTACGACGTCGAGGAGTTCCTGTCCGACGCCATCATACACCTTCGGATAAGGGAGCTCGAGGTCGGGCAGACGACCTCGGTCCGGAGGTTCATGGGCATCGCGAAGATGCGCCGGACGAACCATGATACGGATTACTACCCGTTCCTGATAATCGACAACAGGTTCGAGCTAGTCTCCGAATGATGGAACGCAGCGTTCCTCGTCGGAAGATCCGCTGTTTTCCTGATTTTCCCGACGGAATTCGACAGCGATCTTTAAAACGATACCGAAATATTTAAATATGGGTTTCCTGATTAAAAAGGAATGTTGTGAGGCGGTCCGCATAGATACGAAAAGGATACTGATGGCCCTCGACGAAAGGGACAAATGGGTCCGGCGGAAGGAGGACCTCCAGAAGTCCCTGAAGGCCCTGCCGCGCACGGAGCGCAAACTTCACAAGGAGGAGATCCTCCGCATCGACCAGGAGATCGCCTATTACGACGGGCTCATCAGGGACATGAAGGGCGACATGACGCCCAACCACGTAAGCATCTTCCTGAAGAACCTGAACCGGGCCTGAGGCCACGGCCCCCTAGACTTCTGCTTTTGCCGATTTCACAGGGTGGCATAACCTTTTTCTAGACGTTACTGTTTCATACCGTGGGGACGAGAAGATGCCCATACTCCAAGTGGCACTGGACCTCACGCTCCTGAAGCGCGCCTTGCAGATCGCCAAAGAGGCCGTATCCGGCGGCGTGGACTGGCTCGAGGCAGGGACCCCCCTCATCAAGAGCGAGGGCATGGAGACCGTTCGCCAACTGCGCAAGGCCTTCCCTGGACATGAGATCGTCGCTGACATGAAGACCATGGACGTGGGCGCGGCCGAGGTCGAGATGTCTGCGAGGGCCGGCGCCACGATCGTATGCATAATGGCCGTCTCTGATGATGAGACCATCAAGGACGCGGTCAGGTGCGGGCGCAAGTACGGGGCCAAGATCATGGTGGACCTCATGAGCGTCGAGGACAAGCCCCAGAGGGCCCGCGAGCTCGAGGCCATGGGCGTGGACTACATCTGCCACCATGTCGGCATCGACGAGCAGATGAAGGCCATCACAGGCGAAAAGGAGCTTCGGGAACTTTGCGGGGCCGTCAACATTCCCGTGGCCGTCGCGGGTGGCCTCAACTCCGAGACCGTGGCCCAGGCCATCAAGGCCGGGGCGGAGATCGTCATCGTGGGCGGGGCCATCATCAAGGCCGCCAAGCCCGCCGAGGCCGCAAGGGCCATCAAGAAAGCGATGAAGACGGGGAAGAAGGTCAAGTCGGACCTTTACAAGAAGTACAAGCCCAGCGAGGTCCGGCAGGCGTTCATGAAGGTCTCCACGCCCAACATAATGGACGCGGTCCACAGGAAAGGTGCCATTATCGGCATCACGCCCGTCAACAAACCGGCCATAAAAATAGCGGGGCCGGCGGTGACAGTCCGGACGGCCGACGGCGACTGGGCCAAGGCCGTGGAGGCCATAGACAAGGCCAAAAAGGGCGACATCCTGGTCATCGACGCGGGCGGCGGGCATACCGCCGTCTGGGGCGAGCTCGCCTCCTGGAGCTGCATCAAGAGGGGCGTCCAGGCGGTCGTCATCGACGGGGCCATCCGGGACGTCGAGGACATCCGGTCCATCAAATTCCCGGCCTGGTCGAGGAACATATCGCCTCACGCCGGGGAGCCCAAGGGCTTCGGGGAGATCGGGGTCGAGATAACGGTTGGCGGCCAGATAGTCCACGACGGGGACTGGATCGTCGGGGACCAGAGCGGCATCGTTGTCATACCGAAGGAGCGGGCCCAGGAGTCCGCCAACAGGTCCCTGGACGTATTCGAGCGGGAGAACCGCATCCGAGAGGAGATAAAACGGGGCAGCACCCTATCGAAGGTTCTCGAGCTTGAAAAGTGGGAGAAGGTGCAATAGGAATAACCTCTTTGGTTCGAACGTTCTTCAATCTAACCGAGTCCGATTAGCATATCAAGTCGCTTCTCGATCAGTTCGTCTATCTCCCTGTCGAATTTCTTCCTTTCCCGCTCGGTCATCTAGATAATCACTATCCTTCCAAACAAATAAATAAGCCTTGCTCTTTTTAACGACTAGGGCCTATTTCACGTTTAACGATTCCATTAACTAAACCACCGTTTACTAAAATAAACGAGCGTTTCCTATATGAAACCACATATTTAGTTTGTGACAGCTCACCATATGTTTCATATCCCTCGGCCTCAATCCATCCCACGGACATGGTCGACATGGATAGATTCGAGCTCTATAACATTGCCGAACGCTACATCGAGCTGGTAAACCCGTTCACTCCAGAGAAGATCCTCACCGTCGGGAAGGTCCTTGGCCTCAAGACCGGCTCCCGGGTCATCGAGTTCGGCTCGGGCTACGGGGAGGTCCTTGCATTGTGGGCCAAGGCCTACGGCATCAAGGGCATAGGCATCGACATACGCGAGCACTGTTGCCGAAAGGCAAAAGACAAGATGGCAAAGCTCGGCCTCGGCAAGGACATCCAGATAGTCCATGCGAACGGCGCCGAATACCGGCCCGAACGGAAGGACTTCGATTTCGCGGCATGCATTGGTGCAAGCTTCATCTGGGGCGACTTCGAGAGGACCGTCAAGGCCATGAAGTCCATGATTAAGCGTGGCGGGAAGCTCGCCATCGGCGAGCCCTTCTGGAAGAGCGACACGGTCCCTGAGAGATTTCGGAAGCGAGAGGCTACCGTAAGGACGGAGCCCCAGCTCCTCCGGACCATTCGCAAGGAGGGTTTCGAGCTCGAGTTCGTGGTGACATCGAGCCAGGACGACTGGGACAACTACATGGCGAACAACTGGCGCGGGCTCATCGCCTGGCTCCAGGAGAACCCGGACCACCCGGACCGCAAGGACGTCCATTCCAAGCTCAGGAACGAACAGGACGAGTACTTCGAGTACATCCACCCGTACATGGGATGGGCCGTCTACATTCTGTGCCCCAAGTGAGCTTGAGGATGGCCCTGGGTATTAGAGAGAAATAGAAAAAGTGGGCCCACAGGGATTTGAACCCCAGGGCAGACGGCCTGACGCGAGGAAAAGAATCCTCGGTTCTTACTTCTTTGTCGCCTTTACAACAAAATAAGGCCCGAAATCGTCCTCATGGGTGAACACGGCGGTCCAGCTCAATTTCCGGTTGGCGATGTAGAGCTCCTCTGTCGGAGGCTGGTTCGACTGAAGGAAATTGGCAAGCTCGCCGGCCCGGAGCTCGATCGCGGGCATTTTGCACAGCTCGATCCAGACTACAACACGTTCTTGTGGGTGTGCACTGTCGCGTATTCGCCCCACCGGGTCCTTCTCCGCCGGAAAATGGTTGAAGCTATAGTAGTGCCAATCGAAGCTGTTGCGGCGCCCGACACAATTCGAACACCCATGGAGCGGTATGTCCTTGCTCCGCACGTCGTTAGGGATGAATGCCTTCCGCCAGTCGCGCCGGAAACCGTTCGTCTGCTCCATCGATAATATGGAGGCGCCAGTAACGGTCTCCAACATCTTCTGGACGAACCGGTATCTCCTTTCCTCTTTCTTCATCGGTCCTATATCCCTTGCCGGGGTATTTTCTTGTTGCGGTCAGGAGTATGACACTATAGCCTAATGCGCCCTCATCCAACCGATGACATCCGAACGCTCTATTTTATCAGATTAAAGGTCCTACGTCCCGCTGTGACCCCGAGGCCGGTCGGCAATTCTATCGGGTCTCCCAAATTTAAATCGCAAAGATAATATATGCCCATTGTCTAAAGTGTTCGCCACCCCAAACCGCTAACCTAGAACATGATTATCACAAACGGCTTTGAGGGTCGGCCATCGGTCCATGTGGGTAGAGGGGAAGGCATGGCGTTCAAGAGGGTCCTCCTGGTGAAGCCGCCCGGGCGGCACGGGCTCAGCTACGCCTTCGACATCATCCCCACGGGTCTGGAGTACATCGCCGCCAGCATCGAGGACATCGTCGACGACGTCAACATAATAGACCTCGAGATGGACGACAAGCCCGCCGACAGGACCCTTGAGAGGTACCTCGACGAGCTCAAGCCCGACATTGTGGGGATATCCATGTCCTCCACAGAGCACAAGGAGGGTCTCGACATCGCCCGCTCGGCCCACGCGCGCGGCATAAGGACCGTCATGGGCGGGTTCCATCCCACGGCGATCCCCGATGAGCTCCTCTCGCACCAGGATGTCGACTTCGTGGTCAGAGGCGAAGGCGAGCACACCATGCGCGAGCTCGTCTCCACGGGCTCGGCCGAGGGCGTCCAGGGGATTTCCTTCCGCCAAGGCGGAAAGGTCGTCCACAACCCGAGCCGGCCGGTCATCAAGGACCTCGACAGCATCCCGCTGCCCGCCAGGCACCTTCGGCGGTACAGGTACCTCCTTGCCCTCGCCAAAGGCCACGAGTACGATGTCATCACCACATCCCGCGGCTGCTGGGGAAAATGCAGCTTCTGCTGCGAGCCCAGCATCAGCCACAGCCGCATGCGCTTCCGCAAGGCCGAGGAGGTCGTCAAGGAGATAGAGGGGATCTACGAGCTCCACGGTAAAAAGCCGCTGTGCATAGAGATAACGGACCCCCACTTCATGGGACGGCCCCGGCTCGTAGAGAAGATATGCGACCTGCTCGCCGAGCGGGACATGGACATCGAGTACATCGCCAAGGTCAGGCCCGATGCCATGGCCAAGTTCCCCAAGATAGTCAAGAAGATGGTCCAGGTCGGCATCGACAGCTACGAGATGGGCATCGAGAGCCCGAGCGCCAAGGACCTGGACTACACCTCCAAGGGCATCAAGTCGGAGGTCCACATGAGGGCCGCCCAGAACATCAAGAAATGGGGCGGGAGCCCGGGCGGGACGTTCGTGATAGGGCTGCCGGACCACACCGAGGAGGAGATACTGCAGTTCCCTGCCTATGGGAAGAAGATAGGGCTGCTGAGCTCGGCCTTCGGGATAGTAACCCCGTACCCCGGAACCAAGTTCTACGAGCAGATGGACGAGCAGGGCCTGATATTCGAGACCTCGTGGAACCGGTTCGACGAGATGCACTCCGTCTTCAAGGTCAAGAACATCACCAGCGAACGGCTGGAGGAGCTGGCATCCATCTGCATGGCAAAGTTCTGGACGATGGACACCTTCCTCGAGCGCGAAAGGGTGCGCCTCATCCGGAGGCCCCAGAAGCGGTCCATGCCGATATGGGTCTTCGAGAGGCTCCAGGACTTCTCCTGGAGCGCCGGCTCCGGGGTCCAGCTACAGGGGGCCAACTTCGACAACCACATCGTCCGGATGGTGGAGGCCCTCCCGGACCCGGAGATAGAGAACTACACCAGGAGGGTCGGGGTCCACAACATACTGGAGATGTCTACGTTTTTGGGCATCCTGGGGGACCAGAACATCCAGGTGACCGTCCGCAACAACGGCAAGGTCCTGGCAAGCTGGGTCATGAAGACCCGCAAGGACGCCGTGGAGTACATCCTGGCCATTCCCACAAAGAAAGAGGGCTGCACCATAGATTTCGACGCGGACCTCAAGGACCTGAAGCAGAACGGGAAAGAGGGCTCCAATCTCCTCGACGGGATGAGGATCGTCCTGAATCTCCTGGCCTCGAACAAAGGGGTCAGGCGCAAGCTCAACCTGCTCAAGCTGGTCATTGCCAGCGGGGCCGAGGTATTGAGATACTTCAAGTACAAGAACAAGGGGAAAGGCAACGGCGCGCGGAAGGCGAAGGCCGTTTCGTCCAAGGACAATTGATGCTGGACCGAACCACCCAGGATGGAATAAAAATAAAATGGGTTTCACGACTCATCCCCTTGATTCCTTGGGAGAATTCGTTTTTTCCTATTATTTCGGGGCCAAATTGGAGATATATCCAGAAAAGGGCACACCAATTAGGATCCCTTGATGGGAAAAAAGAAAATGGGAGCACTGGGATCTGAACCCAGGACCGTCGTGGAACTATCCTCAACCGGGGCGATTAAACGAGGAAAAGTAACATCTGCCTGGGTGTGAATAACTTTTTATTGTGGGGAATATATAGACGTGAATGCCAGGAAGCAGGGGGTTAATAGAATGCCCGAGGCAGAGTTTGAGACCCTGAAAGCGGAAAAGAAGAACTTCGGAAAGAACAACTTCATCGAGGTCGCGAGGAAGAAGGTCAAGTCCGACACTGGAGAGACGGAGTTCATCTCCATCAGTCGTGGCTACTACCTCCCGGACGGCTCTGAGAGGTTCAAGAAGTCCCTGACCATACCCGACATACCCGAGCTGAAAGAGTTCGTGGCCGACAAGGTCAAGAACCTTTAAAAACGGTCCGGGCTCGAGTTGTCATAGCTCGGCTGACCTTCGATGGCTGTATCTGTGATGCTCAAAGCACCCGCATTTCGAATCCTGCGATCGGGAATTCCAGCTCGAAGCCCGTGATGGTCTCCGGCGAGACCTCCCCGAAGTGGCCCACCTGCTCGAACTTCTTGTGGTGGCCCTTATCAGGCTTGGCCTCCACTAGGATGGCCGCGCACCGGCCCTTCATGAAACCGGGCGCCTCGCACTGCTCGAACTTGTACTTCAGCCTCATGTCCTCGAGGACCCGCTGGACCATGGACTTCATCTCCGTGAAGTTGGCCTTTTCGTGCATGCTAAGGGCCGCGACATGCCTTATGTTGTGGTGGCCCAATATGACGTCCGCGGCCTCGAAGATCCTTTGGGGCATGTCCCTGTGCTTGTTGACCTTCAGGGTCCTGAGAAGTGATGGTATGAGGCTGACCCTCATCATCGTGTAATCGACGGTAAGCGGGTTCTGGATGGTCGACCTCGAGCCAGGCTCGGTCCCCATCTTCCTGTACTCGTCGTCCTCGTTGGACAGCGTCAGGGTCGCGACCTCGAGGTATCCTAGGCCCATGAGGGACTTCCTGTACCTGTGCGATGCCGCCTCGACCGACCTCGGGTGACCCGTCGTCCTCGCCACGGGCATTATGGGCTCGAGCCGCTCGTAGCCGAACCCAATGGCCACGTCCTCTGCGATGTCCACCGGATGAAGTATGTCCTTTCTGTAGGCCGGGCTCCGAACATGCATCTCGAGCGGGTCTTTCTCGCACGGCTTTGCAGCGTGGCCCATCCTTTCGAGGGATTCTATGACCTGCTTGGACGATAGCTCGGTGCCCAGCCACCGGTTGATGTAATCCAGCTTGACATCGGTCTTCATGGGCTCCATGTCCGGCGTCACATGGATTTTACCCGGGTACTGGACCGTCACGGCCTCTAGCTTGGCCCCCCGGTCCGCGAAGATCGCGCACAGAATGTTCAGCGCGTGGAGGCAACCGATCATGTCGATGCCAGTTACATCGATGAAGATGTTGCGGGTGCTGTCCTTGACGGCCGTCAGCTCGCCGTTGATTACCGGCGGAAAGCTCAGGACAGCTCCGTCCCTGTCGACCAGCAACGGCCATCGGGGATGGTCCTGGACTATCCATCCGTAGTCCTTTCCCTTGGGATGCTTCCGGAGGACCTCGCGCATGTCGAGCTCCTCTTGCATGTCCAGAGGCACGAAGGTCACGGACTCCGGGTCCACGGCCTTGTATGTGAACGGCTGGTGGACCGCGTCCATGTCGTGGAGGCCTATCGAGACCTTCTTGCGGTTGCGGCCCAATGACGCGTGGAGCTTTTCCTGGACGTCCATGAGCGACTTGATGAACGCGTCGTTGAATGTGATGTCCTTTACGACACCCGCCACCATGTAGGGCCTTACCTCCATGACGCTCTCGTCTATGGTCAGGAGCGTCTTGGGCTTCGACACATCGTACAGCCTGAGGCCAGGCCTCAGGCCCAGGAACGCGGCCATAGCCCTGGCGACGCCCTCGACGGAATAGAGGTCCGGCCTGTTGGGGAAGAACTCCACCTGGACCGTGTCACCCTCGACGGACTCTATGTCCGAGCCGATCATGGGGACCCGGGACACGAAGGTGTCCCTGTCGAGCTTGGCCCCGGCCGTTCCCATCAGGGCCTTGAGGTCCTTCATGTCGATAGTAACTATTGGCATCGAGGATGGATATGGGGCCTTGGGTTTTAACTTTTTTCACGGCTTTGGAAGGGGACCCATATTAATACCGATACCGGTCAAGATCCCTGCTTGAATGCAACCTTTATCTAATAGGAATGCCTAATTAACCTCGGTGGATAAATGAAATCCCTCACAGCCGTCATCCATAAAGAAGAGGATATGTTCATCGCGGAATGTCCTGAGATTGGTACGATTAGCCAGGGAAAGACCATAGATCAGGCATTGAAGAACCTCAAGGAAGCGACCGAGCTATACCTCGAAGAATTCCCCTTGCCAAAGAATGGTAGGACCTTCATTACTACCTTCGAGGTGGCAGTGAATGCCAAGGCTTAGGAAGGTCTCTGGCCAGACGGTCGTGAAGATCCTCTGCAACAAACTAGGGTTCACGATTAGCGGACGGTCAGGGAGCCATGTCCGTCTTTCGAAGATGACACCAGATGGAAAGGTCGGGACTGTCGTTCCAATGCATAAAGAATTGAAGATTGGAACACTGAAAGGAGTGCTAAAGCTTGCCAAAGTCGACATAGATGAGTTCTCAAGATATCTCTGAACGAAGGTTAAGAATTCGGAATTCCGCTGATTATTTTCATACTATGGCCATCATGGCGATTCCCGCGATAGTCAACGCCGCCCCAAAGCCGAACTTTAGATAGGCGCCGCCCTTGTCCTTGAGCCCTTTGAATTCCTTGAACATCAGGATGCCCCAGACGGCGCTGACGATGGTCTGAGTCCCCACCTGCACCGGTGTCCCGACGGCGATGCCGGTCCCTATCCACCCGAACATGATGCATACCATCGCGCCTGACCAAATCACGCCCTGCCCTATGGCCAGGTAGTGCCATCTGGCCGGGGCCCTCAGCCAATGCGATATCCCCTTCTCGCCCGGCAGGGCCGCCAGCAAGAGCGCACCGATCACGATCCCTGGCGAGAACGCTATGAACGCAGCCCCGGGCGTCGTGCCGCCTGTGTTAATGACATAGCCCATGACGATGTTGAACATCGAGAAGAATACCGTGGCCACGAACGAGGCCAAAAGGCCCTTCATGACCTCGGCCCTGTTCGACCCTTTGCCCTTCCCCGATGGCGTGGTCGTCGTCACGAGCAGAGAACCGACTATCACGAGCGCGACCGCGACCAGCATCAGGCCGATCCTCGTACCCGTGACGCCTGTCAGCTCGCCAAGGAGCACGCCGCCGCCAAAGAACGAGATGATCGCCGCGAAGTTGATTATACAAAAGGCCCTGGCCATGCCGGCCTTGGCAACGCCTATGATGAGCAGGTAGTTGCCCGAGACCCAAAGGAACCCGCCCAGCATGGCATAGGGCACCAGCGCCGTGTTTATGGACGCCATCCCGAGGACCAGGAAGGCCACGATGCTGCAAGCGAGTATGCCCCAGGCCATGGAGACGTTGTACGCGCCGGGCCTGAACTTGGGGCAGTACTTGCTCGGGATGAACTGGCTGCCGAAAAGTATGGCGGCGGCGATGACCCAGTAGATTCCCGTGAGCTCGTCCAAGCTAGGCCCGCCTCCGTCCGCTGCTCACCAGGACACCTTCTCCGTAACGGTCTCGACGCTAAATCCTTTGTCCCGGGTCATGGTGACGAGCTGGCCTTTGGTCCCCTTCAACGGGTTCCAGTCCTTCCAGTTGAACCAGAATATCTTCCATTCCCCCTCCTTGGACGCCATGGGCTTGGCCGCGACATTGGAAATGTCCTTGTATCGTTTCGGGTCAAGGGCCCCGGAGGTAACGATGACGGCCTCGTAGATGTCCTTCGGCATGTCCGAGGCCTTGCCGCCGAGCCTGTCCACCTCGAAGTATCTCCTGCCATCTTTCTTCCTCGACCTTGGCAATCTCGTGTGGATGAACTCGATCATGTTCACGCCGCCTCTCCTCACGGGCTTCATGACGTAGAACGCGAGCAAGGTCGGTGTGGGGTCGACCTTGACCCCCTGGCCCTTGTAAAGGACCCGCTCGGCGTACAGCTTCACCGACAGCCTTGCCAGATAATGCCCCACGATGCCGAGGAAAACGAACCCCACGATTATTTTATAGATGCTGAATGGGACCGCATAGGCCCTCATGCCCCACATCGCGATGATGGAGGTCACGCTGTAAGGGACCATGTATCCGGTCACCGCCCCGTCCAGGCCCAGCGACCGGTCCTTCCAGCTGAACGGGGCCAGGTACGGGAATGCATAGGCCGTCAGGCCATCGATCACCACATGTGAGATGCCGCCGAGGAAGGCCATGAGGATGCCCACGAAGATGTCCGTCCTGACGAGGAAATGGAACATGATGGAGATCACGACCGAGCAGACCAGCACGAAGACGATGGTGTGCGACACGCCCCTGTGCCCGATGCCTCGGACCCGCCGGCGGACGCTTTTCGGGACCGCGTATAAAATCATGTCGAAGTCCGGTATCATGGTCATAAGGACACAGATGGCGAAAAGGTAGTCGTGGTACCCTGTGACCGTGAATGCCGCGGCCCAGGCTATCATGTATCCTACGAGCATGTGAGTGAACAGGTCCATCGTGGCCCACGACCCCTTGGGTCCGATGACCTATCGTATTTCCTGATAAATAGGTTACCAGCCCGGGGCTTTGACATATCGAATGTCAAATGTACATTATACAATCCTCAAACATATTCCATTGTTATGACAGGAGCCTTTATATAACCTCAATATTATCGAAATTAACTGTACATAGGAGGGCTGCTCTTGAAGACAACCAAGGTGCTCATAGCGCTGTTGATGGTGACCACAGGCCTTTTCGCTCTTGTGACCGACATGCCGACGACGAGCGGCCTTCCGCCCGTGAGCGGTAACTGGGTCGTATCCGTGGCCGAGACCGTGACCGGGGGTTCCTATAACGTGACCAACGGGAACATCCTCATCCAGAACGGCGGGACCCTGACCCTGGACGGGACCGAGGTCCTGATCAACGACACGAACGGCCAGGGCGGCATGCAGTACTTCGTCGAGGTCCAGAGCGGTGGAACACTCATCATGAAGAACCATGCCCTCATCAGGTCCTCCATGAACGGCAGCAACTACTACTTCTTCTACATCCGCCAGGGCGCCACGGCCACCATACTCTACAGCAACATATCCGATGTGGGCAACGGCGGCGGCCAGTGGCAGAACTACGGTATCTACATCCAGTCCGACAACGTGATCATCGATCACACGAACATCACCCGCGGTTATTGGGGCCTCATCCTGGACTTCGCATCGCCGACCATATCGTATAATATGATCAACAATAACGAGGCCATAGCCATCGATATCGATACCGGAAACCCGTCCATACACCACAACAACATCATAAGCAACGGGATGGGCAATAATCCCTGGTGGCAGAACTTCCATGCAATAAACATCTGGAACTCGAAGCCCATAATCGAGAACAACAACATCCGGAGTAACGGCTGGAAGGGCAACGCCCCAGGTTGGGGCATTTGGGCCCAGGTCAGCGATATAACCCTTCGGAACAACACTATCCAGGCCAACGGTGGTGGCGGCGCGGCCCTCCTCAACCACGTCACTGGCATCGTGGCCGACAACACCTTCACGGACAACCAGGACATAGGAATACTGATCGAGGACGTCTCGAGCCCCATGGTCATAAACAACAATGTAAGGGCCCCGAACCGGCACTCGCTACAGGTGGACGGCGTCTCCACGCCCTATGTCTCGGGCAACTACTTTAACACAACGAACGACATCGGCATCCACGTCGACGGCCCGTCCACCCTGACCATGGTCAATAACGACCTGAAGGTCTGGAGCACCAACCTCAACAACTACGACGGCATCGACGTCAACGACAACGCCGTCGCCTTCATCAAGGACAACACGATCTACGTGGACCGCGGCAATGGCTTGAACCTCTGGAACTGGGCCAATGGCACCATCACGGGGAACACGATCTATGTGCGCGCGGGTAACGGCATCGGCATCAACATCTGGAACTGGGCCGAGGGCCAGATCAACGGCAACAAGGTCAATAGCACGAACGACGCGCTCGATATCTGGGACTTCGGCAAATCCCAGGTCAACGACAACACTCTCATATCGAGGAACAACCGGGGCATGGCCACCGGCTGGTGGACCGAGCTCCACGCATCGGGCGGCACCATTACAAGCAGGAACGAGGGGGTCTCCATCGGCCCCAACTCCCTGGCCAGCGTGCGCGACATGGTCATCGCGGCCTCGAACGACAACGGTGTGCAGGTCACTGGCAGGTCCTGGGTCAGCATGACGGGCAACACCATCAGCTCGAGGAACAACGACGGCCTTTATGTCTCGGACTCGGTCGTCGAGATAGTCAACTCATCCATCACGGCGGGGGGCCCCGATATCCATCTGGGCAACAGCGCCCTGGTCTCCCCGGCGCTCATCCGGACCCTGAACACGACCTTCAACGAGTCGGACACGGCCTTCGATAACGACAACAGCAGGCTCAACGTCTCCTGGTACGCCGAGAAGATCTGGGCCGAGTGGCCGAACGCCCGGAGGGTCCCGGGCGCGGACCTAGTCATAACCAACGTCCAGGACAAGGTCGTCTTCAACGGGACGCTCAACGACAACGGCGAGCTTGACTGGGTGCCGGTCCAGGAGTACACGCAGGTCAGGACATCCCGGCTCGACTACACGAGGCACAACTTCACGGCCTCGAAGAACGGCGTCACGAGCTTCTCGGGGGCCACCGTCAACAAGAACGTCAACATTCGGATAATCCTCCAGGACCTCATCAACGACCCCGTCCTGGTCGTCGAGAACCCTGTGGACGATGGCATCTACAACAGCAGCCACGTCTGGGCCAACGGGACGGCCTTCGACCCCGAATCTGGTATATACCAGGTCTCGGTCTGGCCCCAGGGCAAGAACGAGCGGATCGCTAACGGGACCGAGCAATGGGAGACATGGCTGAACCTCACGGACGGCCAGTGGACCCTCACGGTCAACGCCACGAACTTCGCCGGCGTCATCAAGAGGGAGACCCTGACCATAACCGTGGACACGGTCCCACCGATGCTCGTGGTCGACTACCCGCATGCGACCGAGCTCGTCAACACCACGGACATCAACTTCACCGGTAAGACGGAGCCGGGCGCGGTCGTCACGGTCAACGGCTTCGTGGCCACCGTGGACGCGGCCGGCAACTTCTCGCGAAACATCACGCTGCCCGAGGGTGTCAACACGGTCACCGTGGCCTCGCACGACAAGGCCATGAACTTCAACTACTCGAAGCCCGTGGTCACCGTGGACATCACCCCGCCCCCGCTGACGGTCTTCACGCCCGTGGACAACCTCATTACGCCCGATGGCACCTTGATAGCCACCGGGGCTGTCGAATCCGACGCCACGCTGTCCGTGAACGGCATCGCGATAGCGCACCAGGGCGAGCCATTCTCGAAGGTCGTGACCCTGACCGAGGGCGTCAACAGGCTCGCGTTCCTGGCCATGGACCCGGCCGGCAACCGGAATGTGACGGTCCGGAAGGTCATCTACGACCCGACAGCCCCCGAGGTCAAGGTCTACAACCCGCCGGGCTCGGCCCTGACCAACATCACGAGCATCAACATCACGGGCATGGCCAAGGACCTGACCCTGTCCAGGGTCACGGTCAACGGCGTCAATGTGACACCCGACAGCATGGGCAACTACTCGCTGGTGGTGGCCCTGACCGAGGGCCTCAACGAGATCGAGGTCACGGGCTACGACATGGCCGGTCACGTGACCATCGTCCGGAGGCTGGTGACCCTCGACACCATCGCGCCCCCGCTCGAGGTCTTCCAGCCAGCCGACGGCCTGCTCACGAACAAGCCGACGCAGCATGTTATCGGCGCGACCGAGATCGGAGCCAAGGTCACGGTCAGCGGGACCAACGCCACCTTGGACGCCCAGGGCCACTTCGACTACACCCTGACCCTGAAGGAGGGCGTCAACACGGTCACGGTCATATCCAAGGACCCGGCCGGTAACCCGACGGTCATCAAGAGGACCGTTACTCTCGACACGCAGCCGCCGGTCATCACGCTCTCCACGCCCAAAAAGGGCCTGTCGGTCACCGAGGTCGAGCTCGACGTCAAGGGCTCTGTCACGGACAACATCGCCGTGGCCAAGGTCACCGTGAACGGCAAGGTCGTCACGGTCACCGGCGGCAAGTTCTCCACCAACATCCCGATAAAGAAAGGGGACACGAAGGTCGTCATCGAGGCCACGGACACGGCGGGCAACGTTGCCACGCAAGAGGTCAAGGTGAACCGCGGCGCGGTCACCATCGCCGAGGGCGGTCTACTGGCCCTGGGCATCATCCTGATGGTCGTAGGCCTCATCCTGGGCATCATGATAGCCAAGCGGAAGCTCAAGGGCCCCCCGGCCAAGGACGAAGAGGCCGGGGCGTCCAGGTTCGACGACAAGATCGAGAAGACGCCGGAGCCCGAGACGGACGCGTCCTCGAAGGCGATACCGGTCAGGCCGAAGCCCCGCGGGCCCACCAGCGGGCTGGAGAAGAAGCCAGACGACAAGATAGCTCCGGGGCCCCCGAAGGACCCCTCAAAGCCCCCCGCAGCCCCTCCGGCCCCCAAGCCGCCTGAGGTCCCGCCGCCCCCAACCGACAAGCCTACCCCTGAGCAGAAGGGGGACATCGCCGACATCATGCAGAAGCTCAAGACCTAGGCTGGCCCGTCAGAACCCGGCAATCCAGAGGAAGAGCCCCAGGATGATGTTGCCCACGGTGAAGGCCAGCAGGTAGCCGAAGAGCATGGGCACCATGAACGGCATCTTGGGGGTCACCCAGGCTACCTTTCGGCCGGCCTTCCTCAGATTGTCCACATCCTTCATCAGGGCCTTTTTTGTTCGCCTCTTGGGGAAGAGCTCGGTGACGATATCGCCGTCCTCGACACGCTCCATGAGCCAGACGAACCGGTCCGGGACCTTCCTTAGGGGCAGCCTGTAGCCAAAGAACATCTTTCTGTCCACGTCGCCCCGGCCCAGGTTGTAGACGGCATAGCCCAGCGGGACCAGCATAGCAGCCAGGGCCGAATCGAACAGGACCACCAGGGCGAACGGGAGCACCAGGGTGATGGCATCCAAGTTCGCTATGAGTGGCATCGGACCCATGATCGGGTAGAACGGGGCCAGGACCGCGAGGGCCATAAGGGCCTTGGCGTCGGCCCCCCCGTGCAGGACCCTGACGAGGTAGAAGAGGTAGGCAACGGCTATCATGATGGGTATGTGCAATGACCTGGCCCAGTCGTTCGAGAAGTTCAGGGCCAGGCCCTGGTAGATAATGATGCCGAGGCCCACGAGCAGCAGCACAAGCGTGAGGGCAGCGTTGCCGGCCTTCGATAGGGAGTCCTCGGCGGGCTCCCCTTCTGTGAATATCACGATGAATATTATCATGGCCGGGATCGGCGTCAGCAGCATGACCGAGGGAGCCTTGGTCAACAGGTAGCCCACCTCGAGCATGATGACCCCGGCAAAGAACATCACGAACCAGAGCCTGTTGGGGACCGTCCTGGTCCTCAGGTCGCGCTGGGAGGCGATGGCAAGGAACCCGATGCCTATCAGGAGCCTGACGAAATCGACCAACTGGGAATCCACGGAGGCCATTCGCCCGTTCCAGTGGTTTATCGATATTTAAGGCTTATCCGGAAGGGCCCTAGGCATGCGGGGCAAATCATCTTATTCACATGATTTCCATCTATTAGTGGAAACCATATAAAGAAATCTTTATAAAGACTATCACCATTCCGAATTTCAATGTGTGCTGACGTCAAGGTCAGGGAGCAGATTAAAAAGGTGCCCACGGGCATCGAAGGCCTCGACAAGATACTCAACGGCGGCATACCCAAAGGCAACACCGTCCTCGTCACGGGGGCCTGCGGCACGGGAAAGACCACCATGTGCGTGGAATACCTCATGAACGGGGTCCGCGCCGGCGACAAGGGGCTTTTCATAACGGTCACGGAATCCAGGGCCAAGCTCATCGAGAACATCCAGACCTACGACTTTTTCGACATGGGTGCCTTGGACAAGGGCGACATCCAGATAATCGAGTTCACGGAGCTCATGGAGAAGCTGGGATTGGCCGGCGTCGAGATTACCAACGACAACATGGGGGTCTTCATCAAGGGCTTCATAGACCTGGTCATAAAGAACAAGGTCTCGCGGCTGGTGCTGGACTCGCTGACGGGCGTCTGCTTCCAGATAAAGAACCGCGACAACATACGGGACTTCGTGTTCACGCTCTCGAAGCAGCTAGGCGAGAAGAAGGTGACCTCCCTGCTGGTCTCCGAGATATCCCCTGACTCGAACAGCTACTCGACGCACGGTGTCGAGGAGGCCATCACCGACGGCATCATCGTCCTCGGAAACATAGCCCAGCGGGGCCACCTCCTCAGGACATTGCATGTCGTGAAGATGCGAGGCACGGTGCACTCGAGGGCCAAGTACGTCATGGACCTGAGCTCCTACGGCATCATAATCGTCCCGCTGCTCAAGTCCCAGAGCTAGGCCGTCGTGGGCCCATCTGGGCCTTTTTATTACGATTGATGAAATGTCAATTAATTAATATTAATTAAATCATTATATTTAATATTCGAGATTGACAAGAATAAATTTTTTTTCGGAATTTTTTTCGCATTCATCGAAGAATAATATGCCTGTTCTGGCGAAATCGATGATGATTTCACCGTCAGATATTTATACCCTCGTAATATTTCCCATAAATAATCCTGGGAATAGCGAGCGGGGAAAGGCCCATGGCCATCAACGAGGTCGTAAAGGCCCAATTGAAAGATTTTAGCAAGAACGCAGCCGTGTCGCTGGTAACTGACATGGCCACCTACTTCTCCGCCATCAAGGGCGTCGTGGACCACGCCAACGAGGCCGGCCTCGAGTGCATCTACATCACGGCCACCATACCGTCCACGGTCATCATGGAGCAGCTGTCCGCCGAGGGCCTCAAGACGGATCATCTGAACTTCATCGACTGCATATCCTTCATGGTGGGCTCGGCCTCCGACGCGGAGAACGAGGGCATCATCTATGTCGAGAGCCCGAGCATGCTCGAGAACATCATGCTCAAGATCGACATCTGGATCAAGCGCCTCAAGGGCAAGAACCTCATGCTCCTGCTCGACTCCGTCAACACCCTTGCCATGCACAACGACGAGAGGCTCCTGTCCGAATTCCTTCACTACATCATAAACAACCTCAGGAGCCGCGGCATCAAGACGGTCATATTGTCCGTCGAGGGCCAGACCCCCGAGGACATCGAGACCATCCTTCGGCTCGTGTGCGACGAGACCATCGAGGTCTTCGGTACCGAAGAGGCCAAGCCCGAATAGGGCCCGCGCTTTTCCCCTCATCGACCAGGGCCTAGCTCAGCCCAGGAACACATCGGCCAAGCAGGCCGCGGCCATGGCCTGCGTCCTGGCGTCCTTGATGTTCTTCGGGAACTCGGCGGCGCCGGCTACGAATACGCCCTTGACGCCGGTGTCGACAGGCCCGGCCTCGGAGCTCACGATCGGCACGAAGCCGTCCTTGGTGGCCGCCACGCCCAGCATCTTGAGCGTGTCCGCGCCTCCCGCCTGGGGCTCCAGGCCGATGGACAGTACCAGCAGGTCCAGCTCCCTCTCGATGATCCTTCCAAGGGAGGCGTCCTCGGACCTTACGAGCAGCGTCCCGTCCTTCCTCGTGAGGACCTCCGACGGTATGCCCCGCGAGTACCTGACGCCCAGGATCCTGGACTCGGAGTAGAGCTCCTCCTGGCCGCGGTTGAATGTCCTCATGTCCATGTAATAGACGATGACCTCGGTCTCAGGGGACCTCTGCTTCAGCAGGACGGCCTGCTTCAGCGTGACGCCGCAGCAGACGTTGCTGCACCACGGGTTCCCGCGGGTCTCCATCCTCGAGCCCACGCACTGCACGAACCCGACCCGCTTGAGCCGGGCCTTGGTCTGCGGGTGGACCGGTGCCCCGCCCTTGAGCATGCCCTCGAGCTCCAGCGTCGTGACGATGGCCTGGGTCCTGCCGTACTTGAACTCCGGGAGCCTCTTCGGGTCGAAGGGCTGGACCCCCGTAGCGATGATCACGGCGCCGGCGTTGACCGTGACCGCCGTCTTGCCGTTCGCCTCGATCGTGGCCTTGGCGTTCGGGCACTGGCCCTCGAAGCCCGTGAGCCTTGACGACAGGTGGACCGTGATGGCCTTCAGGCCCTCGAGCTCCTTCTTGAGCCCCGAGATTAGCTTGTCGGGGGCCTCGTGGCCCGGGGCAGCGGCCCCATGGAGCCGCACGAGCCCTCCGAGGTGCTCGGCGCTCTCCACGAGGTGGACCCCGTGCCCGGCCCTCGCCAGCTCAATGGCCGCGGTCATGCCCGCAACACCGCCACCTATCACGACAACGCTCTTCTCGGACTTCGAACTCATTTCCAGACCCCCATGGCCTTCGCGACCAGGACCGTCAGGTCCTCGACCTTGACCTTCACAGGCTCCACGCCCTGGTGGTGCAGATAGCAGTTGAAATGGATGCGGCACTTCGGGCAAGCCGTCACCAGCACCTCGGCGCCGGCGTCCTCGGCCTCCTTTAGGCGGTCACGCCTCAACCTTCTGGAGCCCTCGTCGCAGCTTATCCACGCGTGGACGCCGCAGCAGCGGGCCGTGGTCCGCTCGAACTGGAGCTCCTTCCTCTCGGGGCCGTTCATGGCCTCGAGCACGACCCTCGGCGCCTCGAAGTCGCGCATGTAGCGCCCGAGCCTGCACGGGTCGTGGAACGCCAGGGACCTCAGGTCCAGCTCACCGAGGACCGGCTTCGACCCGACGGTCATGAGCTTCCGGGCCAGGAACTGCGACATGTGGAGGACCTCGATGCCACGCAGGTCGTAGAGCTCCTTAAGCGTGTAGGCGCACTCGGGGCACGGCGTCACGATGACTTTCGCGCCGGTGGCCTCTATGGCCTTCTTGTTGAGGCGCCGGAGCCTGTCGAAGGCCTTGTCGTTCCCGGTCCAGTGCTCGTCGTGGCCGCAGCACCGTTCCTCCGAAAGGAGGATGGGCTCGACGCCAAGCTTGTTGAGCACGCGCACCGAGGCCCTGGCTATGTCCGCCGTCCTGTCGAACTCCCTGAAGATGATGTCGAAGAACGGGGCGCAGCCCGTGAATAGGATGATATTGTCACCGTCGGTGGCCTTGCCATCGACCTTGACCTTCATGTCCTCCTCGAGCCACCAGAGCCTGCCCTGCTTGAGGTCCGGCTCCTGGAGGATCTCGCACGCTACCTGGAAGAGACCGTCGTGGGTCTCCTTTCCCCGGTTGCCCATGGGACGGGCCTCGCGCCGGACCGCCCGGACGAACTCGGGGATGTCCACGTCCTGCACGCAGACCTCCTTGCACAGCCGGCATGTGATACAGTGCCACATGTCCCTGTCGCAGGGCAGCCCCTCGGTCATGGCCAGGATGCCCTTCTTGACCAAACCCCTGGGCGTGAAGGCCTCGTGGGCACGGTGGCCCGGGCAGATGGCCGTGCACTTGCCGCATTCGAGGCATGCCTGGACCCGTGTCCTGCCGATGGCGTCCGCGATGGGCCCTACCGTCGCGCGGGTCATGGCATACCCTCCCCTTCCTCGAGGACGTCCTTACAGCCGAACCCTATGGGCCCCAGCTTCCTGACCTGTTCCGTGAACTCCGTGACCCGCTCCGAGAACCTTTGGCCCTCGGAGGCGGACACCCAGTCCAGCCTCATGCGCTTCTCGTCGATGCCGAGGGCCTTGCACAGCTCGAAGGCCTTATCCATGACGCGTTGGGCGCTCTCATTGTCCTTGATGAAGTGGCAGTCCCCGATGTGGCAGCCGAGCACGAGGACCCCGTCGATGCCGGCCTTGAAGGCCTTGAGCAGGAAGATGGGCTCCACGCGGCCCGAGCATAAGACCCGGACGATCCTGATGTTGGGCGGGTACTGGAACTGGCTGACGCCGCACAGGTCGGCGCCAGCGTTGGAGCACCAGTTGCACAGGAAGACGATAATCCTCGGATCGGATCCCGGTGGCCTAGGGCCCACGGACCCCAGGATCTGGGAGACGAGCTGGTCCTTCGTGAAGCCCTTTGGCGTTATTGACTCTGTGGGACAGGAGGGTACGCAGGTGCCGCAGCCTTTGCAAAGGACCGGGTTGACGTCCGCGACACTGGCCCCATCACGTTCAATGATGCTTATGGCCCGATAGGGACAGACCTCTTCACATGTCCCGCAGCCTACGCATGAGCTCGGGTCGACCGTGGCGGTGATAGCCTCCGCGAGCACCATCTCCATGCCCTGGTTCGCGAGGTTCAGGGCCGCCGGTATGACGGCCATCTCGGAATCCGACAACGGCTCCAGCAGGGCTGCCCTGTAGACGCCCATCCTGACCAGGTCCTTGGCCTTCTCGGTGGCGCCCTCCTTGTCGTTCATGTGGTCCCAGGAGCAGTGCTCCCTTAGGTTCACGAACTCGAAGAAGTACTTGTTGACCCCGGCCTCCTCGCAGGTCGCCTGGAAAAGGGGGGCGTGGGTCCTGGACATGCACGAGGCCACGATGACCCGGTTCAGCTGGTGGTCCTGGATGGCCTTCTTGATGTACTGGAGGCCGTCCTGGTCGCAGGCGTACAGGTTCCCTTCCGCGTGGACGACATTAGGCAGCGTCCGAGCGTACTCCACAACCTTCGGGACCTCGAGGTAGCCGCCTATGTTCTTGCCGCAGTGGCATATAAACACGCCGATACGTACTGGCGCCGGACCGGCCTGTTCTGTCCCGTTCTCTTCGGGCATGACTGAACCCTCGAAGGGTGCTTTCGGATATATTCAATTGTACCTTAAATATATTATTCACGAAAGGTGGAAATATGTAATCAGGATGGTTACCGGTTGGAAAATAGGATATCGCCGGGTCCGGAACTTGGACCTCAGGCTCCATCCTTCTTCTCCTTTAATTATTCAGCTTCATTTTTTTGGATTTCTTTTCTTCTAGAAAAAAATAAAACGAATATAATCCGGGCTATCACACAGGAAAGAATACCATCAATTAGTCCAATTATCGCATTATGAAAATCGCCCACCATGAACAGTTGAAATGACCGAATAAAAAAAAGGAGGCTTACTACGCCAAAGGCACCTCCCAAAATAGCAATCTTGACGGAATCGCGCATATGGTCCTCATCAGGACCGGGTCACTTCTTCTTCCTGCGGACGATCTCGGCCTCGATTTCCTTCTTCGACGGGACCCCGCACTTCCAGAGCTCACCATCGATAGTTATGGCCGGGACCGAGCTGACACCCATGCCGAAAGCCTCGTCCTGGCGCTCCAGTGCGTCTGCCTCTTCGTACTGCACGTCCGGGTGGTTCTTCAAGACCTCCTTGACGACCTTCTTGGCCGCAGGACATGTCGTGCACATGGGCGTGGACCATACCGTTATCTTCATCCTGTTCACCTCCTCAATCCGCTGTTGTGAGATACGGTATGGCCTGTCGTCTTAAATCTTTTCCTTCATTCCGGCAGCATGAAAGTGAATGCCAGCACAATTGCGAACCCCACCAGAATGAAGAGCGTGACCCGCATGCTCTGGGAATGGTGCTGCAGCTCCGGTATTATGTCGGCGGCCGAGACGAAGATGAACGTGCCCGCCGAGATGCCGAGAGCTAGCAAGACGAGCCAGTTCGCGAGCCCGGTCGCGTTGGCCCCCAGGTAGGCCAGGGCCCCGAACACGATACCTATGGGCGTGTCCACCGCGGTAATCAGCGTTAGCATCGCCGCCTTCTTCTTCGTATGCCCTGCAGCAAGGGCCATGGAGACACCGGTGAAGCTGTCGGGGACCTGGTGGATCACCATGGTCGCCGTTATCACCAGGCCCAGGGTGGTGCTCGATGCGAGGGCGATGGGTATCACGAAACCGTCCGTCAGGCCGTGCACCGTGAGGGCAGCGATGCCGAGGGTCCCGAAGGGCTTGATTTTCACACCGTGGGCCTCGTGGCCGTGCCCCATCCCTTTTCGAAGCATGTACTGCTCAATGACCGTCAGCACGAAGAAACCGATCAGGATCGCGACCCCGAAGACCATAGGGCTCGCCTTGAGCTCGGCCGTTAACCTGTTCCCCTCGGGTATTATGTCAAGGAAGACGATCCCCAAAAGGAGCCCGGCCGAGATCCCGAGCATGGGGTGCAGGAGCCTCTTTGAGAACCGCTTCCCGAGGTATGGCACCGCCATCATTGTCAGCGGTGGAAAAAGCGTCAGGGCCCCCAGTATGACCAACAGCAGCACATCGAACATGGACCGCCCTCAAGGCTGTGCCAGGTCATTCATCGCTCCTGATTAATAAATTCTTCAATACTTTTAATAAAAATGGACCTGGACCGATGCCAGAATTAATAAAAAACAGAAAAAGGGAGGTCGCCTAGATGTTCTTCTTCTCCATCGCGAGCCTCGCCTCCCTCTCGGCGATGATCTCTTCCTCGAGCGTCTCGTGCTCCGTGGCGCTGATGTTCAGCTGGGACCGCAGCTTCTTGAGGATGTTCTTCTCGTCCATGGTCACGACGCCGTCCTCGTAGACCGTCCGCAGCGTGTCCCGGTAGACATTGTACTGGAACTCCCGCATCGGGTCGACGGGCTTCGGCGGCGGCTCGTCCACTGCGCAGAAGGGCTCCTGGGCCGTTGGCGTCCCGACCTTGGACCTCTGCATGACCGAGCCATGGATGTCGACGTCCTTCCCGCCGGCCACCTCGCTCCGGACCATGACGGAATCCTTGACGGACACCTTCCCGGTGGCCTCGCCGTCCCCGGCCGCCACGGCGGCCCCGCCCATGGATATCGTCGAACCGGTCAGGATGCTGTCCCTGATCTCGACGGTCTGGAATATCTGCTGTATGGGCCTTGCCAGGTTCGCGTCCTTCTTGATGGCATCCGAGATCGCCGGGCCCAGCCTTGACGACAACGCGAAGAGCTGGCCCTGGTGCATGGATGCCCCTGTTATGTGCAGCGTCCCGCCGACCTTCTCGACCCTGGTGACCTTCCCTATTATGATGTGCTTCACTCCTTGGCCCGAGGCCTCAGCCTTGGTCTCGCCGTAATACCAGGCCTCCTTGGTGAAGGGATCGTTCCTGCAGTTGTCGAAGACATGCTTCAGGTACGGGTTGTTCCTTTCGATGGTCTCCATCATCACATCGAAAACGTGGTCCAGGGACAGGTTGCTCGGGATGGCATAGGTCCTCGTGTCCTGCTTCCAGCCCTCGTCCATCAGGAACGCCTTGACCTGGGCCGGGGTGATGTCCTCCACGTCGATGAACGTCGGGCAGACGAACATCTCCTTGTGCGCTTCCATGTTGATGGTCTGTACCGTGTTCTCTATGTCCTTGAATGTGACCAGGCCAGACAGGTTCGTCTCAGAGCACATGTGGGCCTCGAGGTAGAACTCGCAGGGCCTGGCGCTCCTGGGCTCGATGTCCCCGTAGTAGACCCAGTCGCCCACGAGCTTCAGCTCGGGCGGGTAGATGTGGTGCAGCCTGAATGTCTGCTGGTCGAAGATGAGCCTGAAGTTGACGTCCCGCGCCACGTACTTGCCCGTGTTCCTGATGGTGACCTTGAACTTGTAGTAGCCCTGGGATATCTCGCGGTCCTTCTTTATCTTCAGCCCGTAGTCCTCGCCAGTGGGCGCCTTGACGGGCACCTCCGCCGGCCTTATGAGCATCTTCGGGGAGACGTTGACCCTCAATGGCATCTCGTCCTGGTAGTCCCTTCCCATGGCGTCCCTGTAGGACACGACGAATGTGATGGGCACGGCGCCCTCCTCGGTGAACTGGATTTTGACAGGCACCTTCGTGGTATCCCTCGCGAGATTCTCGGGCAGGATTCTGTAGGTGGACTTGGCCTTGTCCTTGATGTCCTGCAGCTGGGCGCTCGGGCTGTCGACATTGAAGTCGATGTCCTGGGCGCTGGCCGTCCCCTCGTTCTTCAGTTCTACGATCATGTCCTCCCACTTGCCCACCTGCATCTCGTATTCCCTGTCGACGAGGGCAAGTTTGGGTATGCTCCTGTTCTTGACCTCCTCCAGTTGGTTAAAGCCCTCGTCCAGCGCTGAACGAGCCTCGGTGAGCTCGTCCCTCCCGAGGGTCGACCTGGCCTTCTCCAGTGCCGCGTCCATCTCGTCCAGACCTTCGGAGCTCCATGACGCCGTGTCATCCCGGTCGGCGGTCAGGCTCTCGATGTCCGACTCGAGGATGTGCCGCTGCCGCTCCCTGTCCTCGGCCTCCCCGACCATGGACTGGGCCTGGCGCACCTGCTCCCTGGCCCTGGCCAGGTCGTCAATGTCCGGCTTTGCCGTCTGGGCGATGATGATGGCGTTGACGCCGCTGATGAGGGACCCGACCTTGCTGGCGGCTATCATCTCCTTCGGGTTGTTCCTCAGGTCGGCCATCCTGGTGCTCAGCTGGCCCACCTGGACCTTGAGGTCCGTGAGCTGCTCCTCGGCCCCCTTGAGGCCAGTGGCGCTCTCCTCGCAGGCCGAGCTGCCCTTGGTGATGGCCTCGACGGCCACCTTGACCTCTCCCAGGGTCTGCGCATCGTTGAGCTTCCTCACGGCCTCGCTGTACAACCCGTTGGCGACCTCGATCTTCGGGGCCCTCTTGGCTGACAACACGTCGACCCTTGCCTTGAGGCCCGCGAGCGTATCCTTGGCCTGCTGTTTGGCGACAAGGTATGCCTCGATGTCCACGATGGTCCTCTCGGCATTGTCCGCCTGCGTCTTGGCCGTCTCGAGGTATGACGCGTTGTCCGCGTTGTTGGCCTGGTCGAAGGCCTTCCGTGCGTCCCTCAGGAACCGCATGACATCGTTGAACAAGGCCGCGGGCGCCTCCTTCCGGTGGCCATCGATTCTGTTCTCGAGCTTCTCCAGTGTGTCCCTGGTCGCGGTCCTCTTGGCATTGTAATCCTCGACCCGCTTGTCGTAGGCCCGCTTCGCCTCCTCCTCCGCCCACCTCCTTTGCTTGGCCTTGGCCAGGGAAACCCGGCCGACCGCGATGCCGACGCTAGCGAAGATGCACAGGACCAGTAGCGGGAAGAAGAACGATTGCGAAGTGTGCTTCTGGCCCGGTATGTTGTTGAGCATGACCACGATGTAGATGATCAGCAGGGCTATGAGCGTGGGTGCGGCCGCGATGGCGAAGGCCCTGGCGGCAGCCCTGCCCGAATAGGATGCCTTCATAGCGATAAGGGTCCCCAGGCCTATAGTGGCGCTGGCGATGGCGCAGGAGAAGAACAGCCACGGGGCCCACCACATCGTTATCTTGGCTGTGTCGTCCACGACGTTGATGAAGCTGATCAACCCGATGATGAATAATGCGGGAATGAGCGGAATGGCCCAATAGACCCCCTTGCCCTTGTACTTCTGGCCAAGGCCGCTTATCAATCCGATTAAGACTGCCAACCCGACCACACCGACACCGCAGAAGCAACCCGTGTTGTTCAAGGACCCGAAGAAGTCGCCGACCACGTCATGCTTGGTCGTGATGGTGGTAGTGCCGGTCATGGGGCCCCCGACATCCTGCGTGTTCACCATCCTAATCTGGAAAGAATATGCCATGTTGGCGCTCAGCCCGGACACCGTGTAGCTTGTCGTATCGAAGTTCTTGATGGTCGCGACCTTCTTCGACGATGGGGGACTCATCGATGTCATGTAAATCTCGTAGTGGTCGAAGTCCGCAGGCTTCGGACTTGGCTTTTTCCAACTTACCTTGGCACTGTTTGCCGTAATCTCCGACACCGACAGCCCGGTCACGGCCAGGGGCTTCTCGCTGTAGACCAACGTGACCTCATTGGAGTCCGAATGGCCACCATGCCCGTCCACGACCCGGACCTTGAAGTAGAACGCCTTCCCTTTCTCCGAGGGGTCCATTATCACCATGTATCTGTTCATGCCCCCCATATTGTCCTTGAGCGTCACTTCCTGGAAAAGGGTGGAATTCGAGACGATGAACCCGGAGATGGTGGAATCATGGACCTCGTACTTGGCGAAATCGGTTGTCTTGGCCACGGTCCACTCGAGTATTGGTCTGCCTGTTGCCTCGTCGATCCCCCCATTATTGGCCGTGACCGCTTCCGGTGCGGGCGTGGTCAGCGTGGTCGCCGAGACTTCGTTGGAGTCCGCGTAGTTGTCATAGGTATTGTAGACCCTGACCTTGAAGTAATATTTCGTCCCCGCGAGTAGTGCGTCGATGTTCGTCGATGTTGTCGAAATGTAATTTATCGTCTTGGCCGGGAGCATTGGGTCAATGGGGAACCCGGCTTTGGTGCCCTTGTGAATCTCGTACTTTGCGAAGTATTGGTCCGTGAACTGCGTCCATGAAAGCCCCACGGTGTCGATCGTCACTATCCCGGGCGACAGCGTCACAGGCGTCGGGTGCGTGATGTCCAGGGGCGTGGCCTCTAGCTCCTTCGACGGAGTGCACCAGCCCGCGATGTCGCAGACCTGGACGATGATGTAGTAATTGGTAATCTTCACAAGGCCGGAGAATGTGTATTGCACGATGTTCTCGTTGGTCTGGTTGACCGTGAATGTGGTCGGGCCAGGGGTGAACCCCTTTGTTTCGCTGATGTAATACTCGTATTTCCAGAAGTCCAGCTCATTGCTTTTATTGTATGAGATACTGATGCTGTTCGGCTGCTTGTCCGTTACCCATACATTCGTCGCTATCGGTGGCACGTTCGGGTACCGGAAGAAGCCGGTCCCAGCGGCCATTCCCGTCGTCGCCGGCATGGAGGTGTCGTTGAACGCGAGGTCGATTGCATAGGGCTGGCTCCCTGTGTAGGACGCCGTGATGTCTTCGAGCATGGCCGCTCCTGTGTACTTGAAGAACCCGCCCGTGCTCCCGCTCTTTAACCCGAGGACATAGGCCGTGGACGGGGACTTCCAAGCCACGGAGTACAGGTCGAACCCCGAGGTCGGGACCGTGAGGCCCACCCATTCCCAGGTCGAGGTGTCTAGCTGACAGATCTGACCACTGTTTGCGACGAACAGCGCCTTGGAGCTGTCCGGGGAGATGGCCAAGGCGTTGATAGTAATGGGCCCAGGCGCATTCGAGACATAAGTGAGGTTGTCACCTGTGAACCTGAAGACTTCCCCGGTATAAGCAGCGATGAGGGCGAAGGTGTCGTCGGGGGCCCAGTCGATGGATATGAGATTGTAGTTGGTCATGCTCAGGTTGTCGTAGTTCTGGACATTCGTGTTATCGAGGGTATCGAGGGATGGTGAGGTCGGCGAGTAGTTCAGCATGACGCCGTTGTTTCCGATGGCGGTCGCGTAGACCCCGTCATGTCTCCATGCGACCGATCGCAGGGGACTGGTGACAGGGACGGTCTTGGCGTGCTTGAAGTAGCTGGAATCGAAGGTAAGGGCCGTCCCCTGCTCCCCAACAATGAGGGCTTCGCCGGCAGGGGAGTGGTCCACGTCGGTCAGCCTCATGCCCAGGTTCGCTGCCTGAAGCTCGAGGAAGGTCCCCTTCGCCGGGTCGTACTTGCTTATCCCGCCGCTATTGCCGACGACGATGGCCTGTCCGCTGGGGGCAAAGTCAACGGCCACGGCGAAGAACCCGCTGTTCTGCTGGAAGTACTCGAATCCGTCCTCGGGCGCGGCCGCGGACGCGTAGCTGTTGGGCCCCCAGTCCATGGCCATGAACTGCATGAGTAACATGCCGATCACCAACATGGCCGTTATCAGAAAGCGCCTTTCGCCATTCACCCGACTGGACATACGCATCAGACCCCCATTGTCCGAACGAAGACCATCCCCGAGCTGTCCACTGTTCAATAACATGCTCGGATAGGTGTATGATAAATAAATCTTATGGGCAAGAAGACTTTACCAAATCATTACAAATAATGGCTCTTCTCCCGTTTTAGGTAAAATCACTTCATCACCCCACAAGCTTGGAAGATCTTCAGAATGAAGTAATCCAGGTCGGAATATCCGTAGGCTTTCCGTCTAATGATATTGATTTTCGTGTTGAATCCTTCACTCCCAGCATTCGTGACATGATGCCTGAAATAATTGGCGATACCATAGAAATAATGCCTGATGGTTTTAACACACTTGATAAACGGTTCAATTCCTGAATCTATCACATTACGGATCCACTGTTCCAATCGAGATATCGCTCCTTCTAATTCCTTTTCATCGAGAATATCAGAGATCTGTTCCTTGAGAAGATATCCTTTGTATAGGTTCTCATTCAGCTTCATCAGTTTATCAAGGGCTTCCCGTTGAACCTCCGTAAGGTTTTCGTTCCGTCTTAGAATGAGGAACCGTTTCCTTTTCATCTCCTTTCGGTCTTCCTCCTCGGCATTGGCGAACTCTTGCTTGCGAAGTTCGTCCAATGCCTCGGTGATGTATTTCACGATATGGAACTTGTCAAAGACAATATCGACATGTGGGCAGTGGTTCTTTATAGAAGCAATATACGGATCCCACATGTCCAAGACTGCGACCTCGATCCGAAGAGCCTTTTCCCAACCAAGCTCATCAAAGAATGCATCGAGAGTTGACTCTTTTCTTTCCAGACCGACCCAAATAACTTTATTCAGGTCCAGATCTCTGACAACGGTCAGATATTTGTGACCTTTCTCATAGGCAACTTCGTCTATACCGATCCTAGTAGGCTCGAGGTTGTGCAGGCTTTCGATCCGTTGTTTGGTGTAATAGATGTCGATCTCCTTGATAGTTTTCCAATTCAGCCCTGTAATCTCGCTGATATCGGATAGGGTCATCTTCTCGCATAGACGATAAATGTACTCCTCGAAGCGTATCGTACAATGTGAGTAGGGACGAACGAAATCGATCTTCTCGTATCCCCTGAAACCACAGGTACAGAATATTTTATTCTCGGTGTATGAAATATAGCTCCGCTTTGTACCAATATCAAGGTCACGGACAAACCGTGGATAATTCTCATTTGTAAGAGGCCATCTATGACCACATTTAGGACATCTTGCAGTCGTTCTTGTCTTCCTGAGACCGACCGCAATCATGTCAATATTGTTCGCAATCGAGTCATAAACAAATCCGAGGAAGGTATATAAACCTCGGAATATCTGGCTGTACTTGTACCGTCTTGACTTCATAATTTCGCCAAAATCATGATTGCTGAGACGGTACTAATTCTTACCTAAATTCGGAGAAGAGTCCAAATAATAATTGAGTAGTCTAGTGGTCCTCCATTCTTTTCTCACGGTACATATTTATTGGGTCCTTCCAGAAGAATCGACCCTCAAGTGATAGACCGCACGTCAAGGCCGGAATGTCCCAAATCAACAACAATTCAACATGGGTATTAACTCGTATCATTCCACCGTCGAAAACATCATTTCAACAGGCAGTCCATGGGATATCCCACGTCCCGCTTATCCGCATGTTGAAATCATATGTCCTCCGATGATGTGCCTGATCGTTGGAATGTGTGCGAAGTGCATTGAAGGGCCGTTCCATCCAAGGTGAAATGGATGTACGTGATAATCGAAATAGATGATGTGGGGGCCGAAGGCCCGCTGAACGCCGAGCAGTCGAACAAGTCACCGGCCACCTGCCGGTCCAAGCCCGAAGGCTCGTGCGGCGGCCTCTACTGATGCTCTCGAACGGACGGAGAACAGGAACGATATCGGGACAAGGTCCGACGGGAAAAAGGAAATCGAGTAGCGTCGTACTGAACATAAATTTAAATAATTGGAAGGTATCGTCCCGACAGCACGGGGCCCCCAATGCACAACGTATATATCTAACGTCGGCCATCTAAAAAGAGCCCCGGAAGTCGAAGCCGATGACTGGCTACGAAATATATGAAGGCATAAGAACTTTACAGGGAGGTATCTGGGTGGTTTCACAGATCCTTGGAGCCTATTATGGCTATGTTGAGGGAAAGCGGAAGGAGGACGACCTCGCGGTCAAGCGCAAGGTCATGGACGAGATCAAAAAGTCCCGGTCGAACCTGACCAACATCCTCTCGGAGTTCGCCGAGAGGAGGGACGGCAAGGGCCAGGAGGCCGCCAAGTCCGTCATCGACGAGCTGGACATTTTCAACACCGATGTTGACATGTCCGAGGCGGGCCACCGGTACCCCTTCTTTTCGATACAGAACACCGCGAACAAGGACCAGCTCCAGAAGCTCATAGAGTTCGACAAGAGCCTTATAACCACGATGGAGAACGTGGCCCAGGCCACGCAGATGCTCCACGACAAGCTCATAGACGGCCAGATTCCGGCCCCCGACCGTGAGCTCAAGAAGATAAAGCAGTACATCACAACGTGCCGGAACTACTACAAGGACCGCAGGGACTTCATCAAGGAGATACGCTAGGGACCGACGAGGCCCTAGGCGCGAGGAGATATCAAGATCATTGAACACAAGGGGGATTGAAGATGTGGAGATGGAAGGAATATGACCCGCAGGCAGCGGAGTTCAGTGCTGAGGTCGTCGCGAGAATCATTACTAGGGCCGACATCCACGGCGTGATGGCGTCCGACGTCATCATCAACCCGGGCGAGGCGGTCGTCTACATCCGCGACGGCAAGATCGAAGACGTCATGACCCAGACCCGCCTCAAGGACGTGGGCGGCGGCTTCTGGAACTGGGTGAACCAAAAGCTCGACAGGGGCGAGGACGTCCAGCTGCTCTTCCTCGACACCGCGCCCTTCGACCTGGAGTTCCCGGTGAACGCTACATCCAAGGACTACATCCAGATGCCCGGTAAGCAGGTCATCAGAGTCCAGCTCAGCACCGATGGTGCGCCCAAGCTGCTCAACCTCATGAACCGGACGAGGTACTACGTCGACAAGGCCAAGGAGAAGAACTTCTTCATGAGCCTTTTCAGGAACGATTATAACCGGGTCAACAGGGTCCTCTTCAAGGCCGTCGTCCAGAGCATGCTTCAGGACGAGGTGGGGGCCACGGTGATCACGAACGAGATATCCAAGGTCAACGCCGCCGACTTCAGGGGCAACATGGATGTCCAAAGGCAGATCGAGACCACGGCCACGCTGGAGCTCCAGAAGACCTTCGAGATGTGGGGCTTCCAGGTCATCAAGTGCTTCACCGTCTGGGGCAAGAACGTCTACGACGGGATGATGGAGCAGCACAGGCAGTACGCCCTCGGCGTCGAGAAGTGGGACATCGACCAGGAGACCCAGCACCAGGGCAACCTGTCCAAGATGCGCCGCGAGTACGAGCTCAAGCAAAAGGACCAGGAGCAGAAATGGGACTACCAGATGGGCGAGCTCATGGGCCAGGAAGGCCTCAAGACTGGCGCCCTCAAGGAGGACCTGCACAGGGGGGACCTGACGGTGGACGCCCAGGAGGGCCAGAAGACCCGCCAGACCCAAGGCGAGGTCCTCCGAAGCGGCGTCGTGTCCGACGAAAGGGTCCGGCAGCAGGGCTCGGGCTTCGACGAGACCCACCGTGAGACAGGGAAGATGCATGACGAGGACGTCCGCTACACCAGGGACAAGACCAACGTCGAGCTGGATGCCAAGCGCAAGGCCATGATGGACGAGAACGAGCGCGACCGGCTGGAGCTCGAGATGGCCATGAAGGCCAAAGACCAGCTCCACCAGGAGAAGATGCGGGAGAACCAGCAGGACATCGACTTCAAGAACCAGCAGATGGCGACGCAGACGGGCTCGACGGAGAGGATCATGTCCAAGGCCCTTGACTCGGGCGCGGCCGACAGCGCCGCGTTGCGCGAGATGATGCGCCAGCAGACCATGCAGAAGATGGCCGACAGGGAGACCGACAAGGTCAAGGCCACATCGGATGCTGACGCGGCGAGGTACAACATGGATACCTACGAGAAGTCCCAGGACAGGGACCGCGATTACCAGCTGCGCATGGCCGGCCAATCCGCCGACCTCATGCAGGCCTCCAAGCCCAACGTCCCGCACACGCTCGTCCAGGGCGGCGGGAACACAGCGACGGTCCTGCACCCAGATGCGTCGGCAGGTGGCGGAGGCGGCGCAGGCCCCACGGGCATGTGCCCGAACTGCCAGGCTGCGGTGCAGACCCGGTGGAAGGCATGCCCCGGCTGCGGCGAGAAGCTGATCCTCGGTGCCGGGCAGGCCGCGTCCTGCCCGGGCTGCGGCAACACGCTGAAGCCCGGCTGGAAGGCCTGTCCAGAGTGCGGCCAGAAGCTCTAGGCCATCGTCGATAGGTAAAGGGCCAGCAGAGCCCGTTCAAGGGCCGGGGAGACCCGGCCCTTCTTTCAACATCACGCTCATCGGATGGGTCCCATTTTCGCATGCGGGGGGGATTCGTATCTACGGGAAGTCGATCATCGAGCAGGTAGCTGACGAGAGAAAGGTACGCGACGAGAACGAGGTCCGGCGGGCCCGGATGTGGCAGCGGATCTACGAGCTCAAGAACCAGGGCATGGAAACCGCGCGCCTCGAGCAGGTCATCAACGGTAACGTCGACGAGGCCGCCAAAGCTTTCATTGAGTACGACCGGCGCCTGCCCAAGCTGGCGGAGCTCTGGAACCGTCTATACTCCATCGACTTCAGGGGCTACGAGTCCGAGTACCAGCAGATATACTCCAAGCTGAAGGACCCCTTCGCGCTCGAGGAGCTGACGGCGGCCCTAGACCGGCTAGAGGCGGCCGTGGCCGACAGGCAGAAGGCCATGCAGGCGGCCTACGAGGAGCAGCAGAAGAAGAGGGAGATGGAGCTCAAGAGGTACAACCTCGAGCATGTCATCATGGCCTGGAAATCCCGAGGCTATAAGACCGACGAGCTCGAGGCATTGCTGAACGCCGGCGACCTGGACAAGTGCCGGGAGGCCCTGGCCAAGTTCGAGGCCGATGTCAACCAGCTCTGGGAGGTCGGCAAGAGGCTCCAGGCCCTGGACTACCGCGGTTACGAGACCGACTTCAACGACCTTCGGGCCCTGCTCTACGACACCTCCAAGCTCGAGGAGGCCAAGACCAAGCTGGACATCCTCGAGAAGAAGTGCTCTGAGAAGACCCAGGCCCAGCAGGCCGACTGGCAGGCCCAGATGGCCCAGAGGACGCAGTGGGAGGAGCAAAAGCAGAAGGAGGAGCAGCAAAAGCTCCAGGAGGATGCCAGGAAGGCCGCCGAGGCCAAGCTCGGGGCCCAGAAGGCCCAGCAGGAATGGGAGATGAAGCTCACCGACGAGAAACAGGCGGTCGCGAAGACCAGACTGTACCTAAGCAAGGTGGTGGCCCATATGAAGGAGGTCCCGCCGGGGTACAGCCCGCTGGGCTTCTACCTGGGCGACAACAAGTGGAACGTGACCCAAGACCTGGACAAGCTCGAGGTCGTGGGCAAGGTATCCCTCAACATCTTCCAGGAGCACCTCATCGTCGTGAGCCACTTCATGAGCGCGGCTTCGCTTCCCCAGGTCTCGGACCTGGTGAGCTACTTCAAGAACAGCGGCGACAAGCGCAAGGCGGAGAAGCAGTACCTCGTCGACTGCATCATCATGAACCGGGTCAGCCAGCCCTGCATCGACGCCGTGACCGGCTTCAGCCACAGCAACTGCGCGGCATTGCTCTACGACATCGCCGAGGACAAGATATACTTCAATCCAAAGGACGTGGGCGCGGACGCCTACGCGGGCTACTTCAACCTGAACGGGAAGCCGAAGACCCTGGCCGAGATATTCAAGCCCGTGGCGGACAAGTTCGACGTCTACTACGCCAAGGACATCATGGCGAGCTTCAAAATGTCGGCGGACGAGGTGACGAAGATGATGAGGCACCTCGAATCCCAGAACAAGATCTTCCCAGTCGAGAAGAGGCAGAACAGCTTCTCATTCGCGTGAGGTGTGCCATCCCATGAGGTTCAAGGACTACGATGTGCCAGACGGGCTGAGGTACCACAAGGAGCACTGCTGGGTGAAGGACGCGGGCCAAGGCCAGGTCATCATCGGCTGGACCGATTTCGCCCAGACGCTGGCCCAGGAGATAACCTCGGTCTTCGTCCCCGACGAGGGGAAGGCCATCAAGAAGGACCAGTACATGGGGACCATCGAGACCGGCAAGTGGGTCGGGAAGGTCTACGCCCCCGTGGACGGGACCGTCATCGAGGTCAACCAGGCCGTCATGGACGACCCGACGGCCATCAACAAGGACCCCTACGGGGACGGCTGGGTCCTCAAGGTCAAGATGAGCCAGCCCGAGCAGCTTCGATCATTGCTCGACCAGCAAGGATACGTCGAGGCCATGAAGGCCAAGCTGAAAGAGCTCGGAAGATGAACATGGTCGTCGGGCGGGCGGGGCCCGTCCTCAATAACATATATATCTCTAATCGCTGATGTGGAAAAGGCTGACGAAACCGAAACGGTTTCGATGGTATGGGGGAATGTCGAATGGAGCTGTTCAAGAAGAAGGTCTCGCCTGAGGAATTGCACACCAAGCTCGCCCTCGCAGGCAAGCGCCTCGAGAAGCGGGAGTCGATGCTGAAGGACAAGCAGAACAAGGCCAAGGATGAGGCCAAGGACGCCCTGCGGAACGGGGACGAGAGGGGCTTCCGTCTGGCATCCAAGAGGCACGCCATGATCGGCAGCCAGGTAAACGCCATATCTGGCATGGTCGAGATGTCCCAGTCCATGAAGGACGTCATCGAGATGCAGGAGGGCCTCAAGGAGGTCGTCGAGATCGGGTCCATGCTGAAGGACTACCAGGACCAGCTGGGCATCGACACCAAGCAGATGGAGGCGGCCGTCACGAACATACGGACCTCCATGGAGAAGGTCAACACTGCCACCGAGATGATATCCACGACCATGGAAGCGGTCACATCCGGCGACGTCGAGGTCACCGAGGCCCAGGACTCCCTGAAGGCCGAGCTCATGGCCGAGATAGATGCCGAGAAGACCGAGACCGGCGGCATAGCGGACAAGATCCAGAAGGAGAAGCAGAAGCTATAGGGCTTCTGTCGCGGTCCGGCCCCCGGGCCGGCATGATACAATCACGAACAACGTCCGAGCGTGAATCATATGACCAACGGTAAAGCATCGAGGTTCCTGGGAGAGGCGAAGGCCTACGCGACCAAGGCCCGCGAGGCCGAGGAGCAGGACAAGGACTTCAAGCGCGCGAGGGACCTCTACCTGCGCGCCGCCGAGGCCTTCCTCGAGGCCTCCAAGGCGTCCTCGGACCCCCAGGAGAAGAAGCTCAGGGAGGATTTGGCCGAGACCTTCCTCGCCAAGAGCCAGTCCATGGGCCCCCAGAAGGGCGGCTCCAGTGGGGGCTCCAGCGGCGGGAGCAGTGGCGGGTCCAGCGGTGGCGGCGGCGACGAAGGCAAGGAGATCATCCCCATCGAGCGGCCCACAACGAACTTCAACGACGTGGGCGGCCTCGACGGTGTCAAGGAGGAGATCCGCAAGGCCATCGTCTACCCGTTCCAGCACCCCGAGCTCTACGAGATGTACGGCAAGAAGGCCGGCGAGGGCATATTGCTATACGGCCCGCCCGGCTGCGGCAAGACCTTTATAGTGAGGGCCGCGGCCGGCGAGATCGGCATCGCCTTCCTGACCATGAAGGTCTCGGACGTCATGAGCAAGTGGCTGGGCGAGTCCGAGCAGAACATCAAGGCGGCCTTCAACGCCGCCAGCAAGAACGCCCCGGCCATCCTGTTCTTCGACGAGATAGACGCCATCGGAGGCCGCAGGGACGAGGACCAGCAGTCCGCCGGCAAGAGGGTCGTCAACGAGATGCTCGTCGAGATGGACGGCGTCGAGGGCCCCAGGGACAAGGTCCTAATCATGGCGGGCACGAACGCCCCCTGGGACGTGGACCCGGCCCTCAGAAGGCCCGGCAGGTTCAGCAAGCTCATACTGGTCCCTCCACCGGACCAGGAGAGCAGGAAGCAGGTCTTCAAGATCCAATGCAAGAAGAAGCCCCTGGACCCGAGCGTGGACTTCGACGATTTGGCCAAGAGGACCGACGGCTACAGCAGCGCGGACATCTCCCAGATATGTGGGGAGGCCGCGGACATCCCGCTGGCCGAGGCCATTGCAGGCAAGCCGCCGAGGAAGATCGCGCAGCCGGACTTCTACGATGTCTTGAAGAAGCGGTCCTCCTCCATCACGCCATGGTTCAGGCTCGCCAAGAACTCGATTGAGAAGTCGGGCGAGAAGGACATTTTCGCGGACCTGTTCACGTACATCGAGAAGTACGCCTGAGGCCTTTAGGCCGAGGGCGATCCCCATCTTCTTATTCATTTTTTTCCATTAACTTCCTTTTCCAACATTCTTTGCCCCGCACCAACATACTTTTGCATCGTTCCAATCGACGATGGAATAGTTCGTGGCCAATGTTATATGCAAGGCCCTCGATAGGAGCACACGAGGTTGAACTGGATGTTAAGCGTGGAGCACGACCCCGTGGCCTCGGAGATGTTCAAGAACTTCCTGGCCGACAAGAGGACCATACTCGCGTACCTTAGGACGGGCATAGGGATACTCATGATCCCCTTGTCGTTGCTGACCATCCTCATCGCGACATCGTCCAGGTACGAGGTTTCCGACGTGCTCTGGATGCTGTTGGCCTTGGGCGCCGGCTTCATTCTGTTCATGGTGTTCGGCATCTGGATGGTCGTGCAGGCATTCCGGCAGCTGAGGGCCGTGGACATGCGGTTGAAGGAACTTGAGGAGGAGCATCCGTTCCTGAGCCGGTGGGTCTCTTACGACCATCATAAGAGGACAACGAGGCCCGAGGCCCCACAAACGGTCCCTTGAGGCCGCGGGCCGTCAGCTCCCGAAGGCCGTAATCGACAGTTGCTTGCCCCGGCCCTCGTCCTTCCACCGGTCCACCTCGGCCAGGTACTTCTTTGGCTTCTCGACGATGACGTCTAGGGCCCCGGCGTAGACGTTCCCGGTGTTCCCGTCGAGGGAAAGGAAATCTCCCTCGCTGTAAGTCCTGGTAGCGATGTTCAACCACCGCTTCCTGAGGTCTATGCCCATGGTCCCGCAGCCCACGATGCAGACCTTGTTGAGCTGCCGGGCCACGACGGCGGCGTGCGATGTCCTCCCGCCCACGACGGTCAGGATGCCGTTGCATATGGCCATGCCAGCTATGTCCGCCGTGGATGTGTCTTCGCGGACCAGTATGACGGGCCTTCCCTTGGAGACCATGAACTTGGCCGTGTCCGTGTCCAGGGCCACCTGGCCTATGGCCACGCCTGGACTGGCCGGGATGCCCTTGCACAATGGCTCCGCCTCGGCGGTCTTCGAGGACAGCCTGACCCGCTCGATTCTCTCAAGGTCGTAAAGGGCCAGGCGCTTCAGGGCTATCTGCGGGTCTATGAGGCCCTCCTGGACCATGTCGACGGCGATTCTGAGGGCCGCCCAGGGGGTCCGCTTTCCGGTCCTGCACTGCAGCATGTAGAGCTTTCCCTCCTGGACCGTGAACTCGAAGTCCTGGACGTCCTTGAACTCCTCCTCCAGCACCTTCCGGACCCGATGTATCTCTCTGTACACGCCCGGCAGGACCCGCTTGAACTCCTCGGCGTCCTCGGCTGCGTTCCTTCCCGACACTACATCCTCCCCCTGGGCATTGAACAGAAAGTCCATGTAGAGGTCGTTGTCGCCGGTGGCCGGGTCCCTTGTGAATGCCACGCCGGAGCCCGAGGTGGCACCCATGTTCCCGAACACCATGGTCTGGACGGTGACCGCGGTCCCGAGGAGGCCACTGATGTTGTTGATCCTCCGGAACTCCGCGGCCCGCTTGCTCTCCCAGGACCTGAAGACGGCCTCGACGGCTCCGACGAGCTGGTCGATGGGCCTTTGGGGGAACCGGGACCCGACCTGCTCCGCATAGGCCTCGAGGTATTCCAGCGTCAGGTTCTCCAACGACTCCGCGTCCAGCTCCCGCGGGTTCGGCAGGTCTTCGTCCTCCAGGTAGCGGCCCAGCAGGAGGTCGAACCCGTCCGTGGGGCAGCCGTGGACCACCTTCGCGTAGGTCTCCACCAGCCGCCTGTACGAATCCCAGGCCATGCGCGGGTTCCCGGTCATGCGCACCAGGGCCTTCACCGTCGTGTCCGTGAGCCCGATGTCGAGAATGGTGTCCATCATGCCCGGCATGGAGACGGCGGCGCCGGAGCGGACCGAGACCAGCAGCGGCCTTCTGGAGCCCCCGAAGGTGAAGCCCACGAGGTTCTCGAGCCTGCGTATGTGTGATTCCAGCAGCTCGGGCAGGCCCTTTGGCAGGCGCTTGCCCTGCCGCAGAAAGTTGGCGCAAAACTGCGTGCTGAGCACGAAGCCCGGCGGGATGGGCATTTCGATCCTCGCCATTCGCATGAGGTTGAATGCCTTGCCGCCGACGACATCGAGGGTGGCATCCTGGGTCTGGATGTTGTCAGCCCCGAAAAAGAAGACCTTCCCCTCGTCAGTGCCATCCCGGGCAATCGGTTCAGTCATGGGCCATCATCCCGTCCCATGGCCCCCTTCAGGTGACCATGACCTCGCCTAGGACGTAGTCCCTAAGGATGAGGCCGGCCTTCATGAGCGCGTCCGCGGCCTCCTCGATGTTTTTAGCGGTCTCGGAGAACAGGTGAAGCTGCTTGAAGTCCTTGGCCTCCTTGGTCATGGCGGCCTTGACCTTGCGGTGCACGTCGTCGGTCTCGTGCTCGATGGATATAAGGCGGTCCACGGCCTGCAGGAAGTCCTGCATTTCCTCACGCGAGGACCCGCGCTGGACGTGCTGGGCGTTCTCGACGGCCTTCAGGTACTCCCGGGCCCCCTGGACCACGAGCTCGGACAGCTCCTGCAGCGGCTCCGAGAGCTCGCCCGTGATGCCCTCGACCGGCGCCAGCGTCAGCAGGAAGGCCGTCTCCTCGAGCGCGTCGGCAACGTCGTCCGAGGTCCGGAGGAGCTCCACGAAGACCTCGGCCCCCTGGGTACGCTTCTCCATGGTCCTTGCCTTGTTCACCAGCGAATCGGCCTTCTTCTCCCACTTCTTGGCCCGCTTGGCGTTCCTCTCGAGGTAATCCGTCGAGCCGCCGGCGCGGGCCTTCATGAGCCCGTCCCTGATGGCCGTGGCGATCTCCACCACCAATGCCGCGTGGTCGCCGGCGATGTCCAGCAGGCCCTGGCTGGCCGTGTGGAAGTAATTGAGCAGCTCGGCCCTGACCTCGTCGCGTATGAAGGACTCGGACCTACCGCCCAGCAGCCCCTCGGTCGTGGTCTTCATGACGAACTTGAGGAATTCCAACGCCCGCTCATTGCCGAGCACCTCGTGCAGCTGCTCGCCGTACCTGAGCGGGGCCTTGGCCGTGAGCTCTATGGCCTCGTAGATGAACTGCTCGCCGCCGAGCTTCAGGAAGCCCATGTGGCCGTAATTGTTGTCCGCGGCCCACTTGAGGATCGATATGACGTCCTTCTTTTTGACGAAGTTCCGGAGCCGCTTGCGGGCCCTGTTCCAGTCGATGAGGAACACCATGCGCGAGCCCAGGAATGCCAGGTAGTCCTCGAGCCCCTTTCGGTCCTTGGCCGTGAAGACCCCTATGCTCAGGTGGTAGACGTCGGCGTCGTCCAGGGTCTCGAGCCTCTTGGACCTGGTGTCCTCCCACTTGACGTCCCACTTCTCGAAAAGCGAATGGAAGAACAGGAGCCTCTGGATGTGTATGTCCGTGTATGTCAGGGTGGCCGTGAGCTCCCTCACGTGGAGCACGAGGACGTGGGCGTCCGTGGTCCCGATGTCGTTTTGGACGACCAGGACGTCCCCGTTCCTTGTGGCCGTGGTCCCGAGGCCCGGATGCTCGAACTTGAGCTTGGCCGTTTCGTTGACCCCTTTCATGAAGGCCTTGATGAGGGCCTTGTCCGCGTCCAGGATGCCGTATACACGGGCCCCGTCTATGGACTCCTTGGATATCTTCGACTGGAGGCCATTGAGCTCCTTGTGGAGGTCCATGACCATGATGTGCAGGCTGTCTCCCGTGGCCCTTTGACCCGAGGTCGTAGCGCCGATGTAGCCGCCGGGCACGAGGTCCTCCTTCATCGCCGGGGCCTTTTCCAGCAGGGCCTTGAGCCTGACCTCGAAGGCCTTGTGGTCCGGGAGCTTGTCGTAGCCGCCCATGTTCTCCATGGCCTCGAACGGGGCGATCATGCTCTTTATGTTCTTGACGATCTCCTCGAAGACCTCCTTGGCCTCGGGGATGTGGTACTTGCCCTCGTTCTCCTTGGTGCTCTTCTCGACGACGGTGTCGAACTTCACGTCCTCGACGCCGCTGGCTTGGCGCTCCCGCTTGAGATTGGATATCTCCACCTCGGGCTGGTCGGCGTGGCCCTTGGCCATCTGGACGAGCGTGAAGAAGTACTTGGCCCTGTCATTGGCCGCCAGGGCGTCGTTGATGAGCCTGGGGAGCAGTAGCTCGCTGGCCCCCAGCTCGCTTATCATCCTGGTCTTGCTCGACATGCCACTATCCTCCTAGGGCCTGAACATGACCGGCCCTGGGCGAACAAGGAAGATGACCTAAGGCCGACTATACTATAAACATTGCCATGGACCGCCCAGGGCCGTTCCGGCCGTCACCGTTGGCTGTCGGACCTGTCCTTCGTCCTTATCCGCCCGGTGAAGGTCTCCTCGTTCTTGCCGTACTTCCTTGGGTCGATGCGCCCGCCCGAGTGCTGCCCCTTGTATCTCACGCCCACGAACCAGCCACATTTCGGGCAGAGACTGCCCCTGTAGTTTATGCCCTTCACGTCAGCCCCATCGAAGGGGTCCATGTGCGTCCTGCACTTGGGGCACGCGTCCGGGTCTGGCCCGGCGGTCGGTTGGAAGAGGACGACCTGCTTATGTAGTTCCATGCATGTGAGATTGGCCTGTGGGCTTATGGGCTTTTCGGAACCAATGATATATAGTGATTAGATAGATTAGGCCGCCATGGCAGGGAAAGGCAGGGCCAGGGAAGGCCGACAGCCCCGGCGAGGTCCGCCGCCCAAGGACAAAGGTCCCGCCGGGCCCTCGAAGGGCAAGAAGGGCCGTACCTCTATTCTGATCTACGCCGCTATCATCTTTGTGGTGATCATCGTCTTGAGCGCGGTGGTCTTCGTTCGAATAGTCTACCCGCCCAAGGCCGAGATGCCCAGACCCCAGATAGTGGACGGCCTCGGCACCAGGGCCGGCCCGTCGGACGGCACCCTGGGCGAGGCCAAGTTCACGATACGGAACAACGGGACCGGCGCCCTGGACGTCGCGAGCCTCTCGCTCTCATGGCAGGGCCCCGGGGCCCAAAAGACCCTGTTCCTGGACAAGGGCACCTGGTCACATACCTCGAAGGATTCCTTCGCGGTGGGGGGCTTCGGCACGCCGGCCGATGGCTGGGACCCGGCGGCCGGCAGGTTCCTTGTGCGGTCCCCGACCATCGCCTATCTGGTCGTGAACCTCACGGCCCAGGGGGGCATCGGCGACCCGCTCGGTCCGGGCCAGGTTTTCAAGGTCGTCCTGACCATCGAGGGCAGCGGCCCCGGGTCCGGGAGCTCAGAAGCCAAGAATTTCAAGGTCCCGGGCTCGTTGGGCCAGGGGACCAATGTGGTCCTGACCGTTGTCAAGTGATGGTATACCCCATTCACGGCTAAACACAAATGACGGAAATTGTTTAATATAAAAAGCAGTATCAGGAATTCTAATGCGGTTTCTAAAGGGCTACATAGCACAGGTCGCCGTATGGGCGGTCGTCCTCACCTTTATAGCCAGCCCGTTCCTGGGCCTGCTGGCCACGGGCCCGGCGACGGCCGCAGGCCCAGACGGCCCAGCGTCCAGCAGGATGGGCAAGGGCGTCCTTTACAAGGTCCCGGAGCCCAGGAGCAGGACCCTGCGCGGGGTCGACTGGAAGCCGCACTCGGACCAGGCCTTTATCGTCGGCCAGGGCGCCATCTATCAGTACAATGCGACCACGAAGGTACTGACGCAGATTGACGGCTCCGAGAGCACGGACCACTACTACGAAGACATCGCCTGGAGGCCTCAGGGCGACTACGCCATCATCGTGGGGTCCACACCCATTACGACCAGGTCCAAGGGCCTCATCTCGAAGATGTGGTACGAATCCGGGACCTGGCGGATAACCGCCATCAAGGCAGACTATAACCTTCCGCTTTCGGACATTGCATGGGCCCCGGACGGCTCCTATGCCGTCATCGTCGGGGGGGCCAGAGGCGGGGAGGACACGGCCGTGGGCACGGCCATATTAAGGCTCAGCATATCGGACACCTGGTCCGAACTCTACCCCGACGCAGGCCCCTCGGGCCTATCCGCCGTGTCGTACAATGCCTTCCTAGGGCGCTTCTACGCCGTCGGCCTCGACGGCCGCATGTTCACATACGATGGCGACAAGGTCACGGACATGACCGACCCCGCCCTCAAGACCGCGGACATGTTCGGCATCTCGTGGCGCGACAATGGCGGCCGGGCCATCATAGCCGGCCAGTACAGCAACACCCAGAAGGGCTACATAATCACCACCGATGGGACTTATGACAGGATTCTATACGAGGACCTCGGCATGGGGTACCTTTTTGACGCGTGCTGGGCGCCCAATTCGGACTACACACTGCTTGTCGGTATAAACGGCGGCATCTACGAGTACATGGTCACGAACGCCAAGCCCGCGAAGGTGAACTCGGTCGACACCCAGACCTACTTCGGCGTCGACTTCAATGCCAACGGTACCTCGGCCATCATTGTCGGGACTGCTGGCGACATCCTTAGATACGATGTCAACTACCCGGCGAAGCAGAACTTCCCGCCAGCGGTCTACATCGTGGCCCCCCACGACAACGATGCCTTCGATTACCTTAAAAGGAACATCTTCTTCAGCAGCAACAGCACCCACGACGACGACCTGGACACCATGTACTTCAAGTGGATCTCCAGCATCGACGGTATCCTCACCAGCCAGCCTTACTTCTATAAGGAGCTCACCACCGGCAGGCACACCATAACCCTCGAGGTGAATGACAACGAGGGCCACACCTCCAAGGCATACATCAACGTCACAGTTCGGCCCCCCAAGGACGCCCCCAAGATAGACGCGGGCCCCAACAAGATCGGCTACGTCGGTGTCGATGTCACCCTCGACGGCAAGGTCGTCAAAAGCGACTACGACATCAAGACATACGAGTGGGACTGCATGGGCGACGGCCAGTGGAGGACCACGGACAAGGCCCCGACCACCTGTCGCTACGGGGAGGTCGGCAAGTACAACGCGACCCTCAAGGTCACGGACGTGCGCCTTGCGGTGGCCACGGACACGGTCGTGGTCTCGGTGTTCCCGAAGCTTAGCGACACGGACAAGCTCGTGAACGTAACCAGCAAGTCCCCGCTGCACCCCGGCGAGTACCTCATACTTTACGTCAACTCGTCCGTGTCCAAGAGCGTCGAGCTCTACGTCGTGGACCCCAAGGACACGGAGTACCAGGAGGGCCCCACGCCGATGCCCAACGGCACCAACTACCTTACAATGATCATCCCAAAGAACTTCAAGACGGGCCTGTACGACATCAAGTGGCGCTACCACGACCAGAACGATTCCAAGACCGACTGGTACGTCTCCCATGACCGGTTCGAGGTCAAGAAATACAAGACCGATGGGACGAGCAACCTGTTCATGATGATAGCCGCCGCCACCGTCGTGATCGTGCTCGTGGTCGTGGCCATCGTCGTCGTGGTCATGTACATGCTAAAACGGTCCGTGATGAAGCTCGAGGCCGCGGTGCTGTTCTACCGGGACGGCCGCGTGGTCCATTCCTACGTGCCACCGTCGGCCCAGCCGCCCCAGATTGCCACGCCTCCACCGACGCCCCCGGCGGCCCCGCCGCCGGCACAGGAGCAGTACGGCAGCCAGCAGGCCTACGGCACGGCAACGCCATCGCCGACGGTGCAGGCCCCGCAATACACGGCGCAGCCGGCGCCCCAGTACACCCCGCAGCCGACGGTCCTGGACCAGTACCAGCCGCAGCCGGCCTATCCGCCACAGTCGACGATGCAGCCCCAGGGGCCGCCATCCATCCAAGCGCCGGGTCAGTACACCCCGCAGCCGGCCTATCCGCCACAGCCGACGATACAGCCCCAAGGGCCGCCGTCCGTCCAAGCGCCGGGCCAGTACCAGCCCCAGCCGGCCTACGCGCCGCAGCCTGTCGCGCCTCCGCAGCCGGCCTACGCCCCCCAGCCCGAGACTCCAGCGCCGTCGACGGCGCCTTCGGACCCCACGAACATTGGCCTTGACCGGGCCAAAGCCGTCGTGAAGGAGGCCATCGAGGGCATCCGGCAGGGGACAACCTCCAGATTGCCAGACAAGATCATCGAGGGCATGAGAACCATCCTCGTCGAACAGGGCCAGCACACCATCATGGCGGTCTCCATCACGGGCCCCGAGCCACAGGACCTGAAGAAGGGCATGAAGAACGCCCTCCAGGAGATCGAGATCCTTTATGGGAACCAGCTGCGCAACTGGGACGGCCTGACCCAGGACATGCCAAAGATACAGGCCATCATCGAGAAAGAGGTCAAGAAACGGCAGTGATCCCCAGGTCGTTCTGGACGGACCTCCCTTGGAATTCCACGGATGCCCCTTTTATCGTTAACGCGGCATGTTCGCAAGGATTTAAATTAACCTTCCCGGATACACGTAATGGTCGTTGTCAGACCCGAGAGATGGAAGTCATGAACGCCCGCCTCAAGCTCGCTCTCCTATGTGCGCTCCTTCTATTCATGGTCGTCGCGCCCCTGGCCGCCGTTCCGACGGCGGCGACACCCGTCACGAAGGAGGGGACCGTCGTCTACGAAAGCTACGAAGAGTACACAGTAGGCACCTGGGCCACATCGACCAGCCTCCACTTCACAGTGACGGCTAACGCGACCATCGATGTTTACATCCTGACATCCTCAGACTTCATCAACTACCCCAGCGGCAGCTTCAACCCCGTCAAGGCCGTCGAGGGCACGACCAAGGCGGATTTCAAGATCACATCATCGTCGAGCGAGTCTTACATCCTCGTGATCGACAACCAGGACACTGGAAGGCCCGGGAACGCCAAACCGACGGGCGACATAAGCTACACCGCGACCTACCCGGACTTTATGGCCACGGTCCCAGACACTGTCAATAACATATTCAACACATGCCTGATATCGGCCATCGTGGTCGTCATCATTGTCGTTATAATCGTGATACTGATAATATATTTCGTTGTCAGGAAGAAGCCCGCGCCGCAGCCCCAGGTCGTTATGGTCCCGGTGGCCCAACCCCAGTACGCCCCGCCGCCCCAGGCGCCGCCAGCACCTGCCCAGCCCCCGCCATCGCCTTACGAACCGCCCCCGCCAGACTACCAGACACCACCCCAGGGGCAGCAGTATCCCCCGAACCCGCCGCAATATTAGTTCCACTGGCCTCCTGGCGGCGCGGGCCCGCCCTTCGGGCCGCTGCCAATCTCCATGAAGCCACCGATGAGCTGCACCACTGCAGAGACTAGCAGCATGAATCCCCCAGCCTGCAGGCCCCATCGCATGTGCACGGTCCCGTAGGTCCCGAAGACCTGGGTGGTATCGCCACCAAAGGGGAATGTCACGATGTAGTCCAGAAGGCTCCTGAGCGCGTTGGGGGCGTTATCGGGTATTATTGCGGGCAATTGCGATATCAACGCGTACAGCACGATGAAGACAATTATTATAATGATGCCGCCCCTGACGAGCTTCCAACCTCGCGCGCGGGCCGTCCTGGCCCCGAATATCGAGATGATGCTCCAGATGAAGACGCACAGCAGGAGCCAGCTCACGGGGACCGGCAAGAACGCCAGGCTCCCCGGAATGGCCCCTCCCGTGAGCAGCTTGTTGATCTGGACCCCGCGCATGCCGTCGATGTGCACGAGCTCGACCCAGCCGTGGGTCGCGTAGTCGCCAGAGTCCACGGAGACCACCAGGGAGTACCACGGCAGGAAGAGGGCTATAAGGTAGATGAGCTTCCCGATGAGGCCGATATAGGTCCCGGTCGTGAAGGGCTGCTTTCGGGGCGGCATGGACCTGGGAGGCCCTCGCGGGTCCCGGACATAGCCGGGCGGCGGGCCAAAGCCCCTGGGCGGAGGCCTTTGCGGCGGCCTCGGGGGCCTTCCCGGCGGCGCCCAGGTCCTAGGGAGCCTGTCGGGGCGGCCTGGATAGTTGCCGGAAGGAGGCCGGGCCCGTGGACGGCCCTCGACCACGGGCGGCGCCTGGGCCGGAGGCCTCCTCGCCGGGGGCCCCCTTTGGGCCGCCGGCCCGTGCACAGGCTGACCAGGACGTGCCCTAGGTCGCCGCGGCCTCTCAGGCGGCGGCGGGGGCATTCCCTCTTCCGCGACCAGTTCGAAGCTGGTCTCTTCCTCTGGCCCCGGCCCGCCGGTCCGGGGCACCGTCGGTCTCCGTCCCGTCATTATGTTGGTTTGCTATGTGGTTGTGGCACTTGAATATTTTGGTATGATGGTTGAAAATGTTAGGACGTTAAGGCCTTCCAGCACGTATTAATATCTATCAAAAAGGATATAATTAGTGAATGCATTATAGGTACTCGATATTGATGAAGTTCAAGCAGATGGAATCCCCAGCATCGTCAAACTTCGCCTACGTCATCGCGGACGAGGACTCCAAAGAGGCGGCCATCATAGACCCGGCCGGGATGGTCAAAGAGCTCCTGGCCATCGTACAGGAATGGGGGATGGCGCTAAAGTACGTCATCCACACCCACGGCCACGGTGACCACACCGGCGGGACCCAAAGCCTTCTCCAACAGACGGGGGCCAAGCTCGTGGCCCACCCGGGGAGCACCTCGCACCCGGCCGTGACCGTCCGAAACAACGAGCGCTTCTACCTGGGCAAGATCCAGCTCCTCTTCATGTACACACCGGGCCACTCCTACGACTCGATCTGCGTTATCGCGGGCAAGTACCTCTTCACCGGCGACACCTTGTTCATCGACGAGTGCGGCTACGCCGAGCAGGTCGGGGGCGACTCGTCCCTCATGTGGGACAGCCTGCTGAACAAGATCATGAAGCTGGACGACGACTACATCGTGTGCCCGGGCCACGACCTCAAGGCCACCGGGAAGAAGACCGACTCGCTGGGCAACCAGAAGAAATCGAACTATGCCCTGAAGCCCAGGACCAAAGACGAGTTCAAGGCGTTCATGCTCTCGGCGTGAGATTTCGGTCCTAGGACGGGGAGATTATCCAGGCCTCGATCTTCGATTTCATGTCAGACTGGGTCAGGGCCCCCGTTCCGTGCAGGAGGCCGTTCTTGTAGAACTCGTGCTTCGCGCTGGCCTTGGTGGCGTTGGAATAGAACCTCATCGAGGATTCGTAGGAGGCTGAGGTGTCGCCAGTGTAGGCCACGAACAGGATGCCGCCCGTGTATGCCCTGATGGCGTTCATGGGCTGGATGCCCTGGTAGTCGTCCCCGGCGGACAGCAAGACGATGTCTTTGACACGAGAATCGTTCACGGCATAGACCGCGACCACGTTGGCCCCGACGCTGGCCCCGACCAGGATGACGCCGTCCCCCGTCAGGCCCCGCTGATCGAGCGCGGCCATCGCCGCCTTGATGTCCAGGGTCCCCTTGCGGATCTCGTCCTGGGATATGACCGCGACGTAGGTCCCGTTCTTGACCTTGCTCTCGCCGAAGCCGCGCGAATCATAGGAAAGGACGCCGTAGCCCTTGGAATGCATCTCCTTGGCGAAGGTCCTGTAGGCCTTGCGGTCCTCGTTCATGCCGTGCACGAGGACCAGGTAAGGCTTGCCCGATGTTCCATTGTAGAAGTCGCCGTGAATGTCCCATCCGTCGGAGGTCGTGAACGCGATCGGGATGTAGTCGTTGTTCCCCCCGCCGGGCCCGGACGGCTCGTGGTTCTGCATCAGATAGAGGTACACACCGAGCACCGCAAGGACGAGCAATATCACCAGGGCCGCCACGGCCATGAGGAAGGTCCTTCCGCCGACGTCCTTGCTCGGGCCATCAACGAGCTCGTGGGCCCTCGCCCTGGCCTTGGGCGCCGCTATGCCATGCACCCGCCGGAGGTGGGCCTCGACATTAGCCTCCTTGACGTCCTTGCCGCATTCGGGGCATGCAAGGAACCCGGGCCTGGGCCCCTGCTCAGTCGGTCCTATAGCCTTCTTCCGACCCACGGCCTTGCCACCCTTCCTCACCAGCGGGCCCTCCCGGGCCTGGGCCATCAACGGCCCCGTAGCCATCATCGACGACCTCGGCCTCGTAGACCTCGTCCGCGCCGCGGGCTACGATGCGCGCCCGCCTCCGGCGGACGACCCTTCGGACAATGAGGACGACGAGCACGAGGAACACCACGCCCAGGCCGAGCCAGAAGAGCAATCCCACGGTCGGGTCGCCGCCCCCGGTCAGGAAATAGGGCATGTTCTCCTTGGGTTTCTCGGGCTCGGTCCAGTTGTACTGGATGGACACGCTGGTCATGATGATGTCGTCAATGGGATGGTCCTTGAGCGCGGGCCGCTTGTACCCGTAGGTGGGCGCCGCGGAAATCTTCTTGACCGTGTCCATGCCCTCCACGACCACGGCGAACACCGCGTAGTTGCCGTCGAGGCTGTGCTGGGGCCCGTCGCATACGTAGAACTGGCTGGACCCGCTGTTCGGGTCCGACGAGCGGGCCATGCCGACCGCCCCGTCGATGTGCGTAAGGTTGGAGCTGACCTCCAGCGGTATGGACTCGCCCGAGCCCCCGTAGCCGTCGTTGTAGGGGTTGTTGTCCTTGCTGTTGGGGTCCCCGGTCTGTATAACGAACCCGTCGATGATCCTGTGGAACTTGAGGTCGTTGTAGAAGCTCGAGCGCGTGAGGTTCAGGAAGTTACTGACCGTGATGGGGGCGCCGTCGTCGTACATGCCAAGGACCATGGTGCCCCAGTTGGTCACGATCCTGACCAGGGTGCCTATCTTCAGCATCGGGTCTTGGGGCGTCGAGTTGTTCGTATCGTCCTGCGCGTTGGCCCTGGGCTGCTCCGGGTGCGGGAAGGCCGCGGGCACGGCCAGGGCCACGGACGGGATGAGGCCGGCGGTCAGCATGAGCAGGGCCGATAAGACGGCCAAAATGCCCCTCATGCCACCGGACCGATGCATTCTCGGGCCTTCCTTTCTATTATATAGAATGTTTATAGGAGTTCATTTAATTTATGTTACCGTTCTTGAACCGTTCATTGGGCCGTTCTATTCCTCTTCGGAGCTGGTCTTGCGCCTCGAGGCCTCCTCCTTTTTTCTCCTTTTGATATCGTAGTAATCCTTGACGATGAGGGCGTAGCCGAAGGCGACCAGGACCGCGATGGGTATGGCAAGTACTGTGAGACAGTAATGCGTCATCAGATAGTTGAAGAAGATGAACACGGCCAGCATCAGGCCCATGAGGGCCAGGGCCGCGCCTATATTGGTGAGCGTCCATTCGACCGTGCCCTTCCGCTGACGCTTGCGCCGGATATCTTTGGCCCTGCGACCTTCGACCACTGACGGCATCACGCGACCTTCGAACGGCGAAATGCGGTGCCCGGCCATTATCCTTTGCCTTGAGAATAGGTCCGGGTGAAACTACCACCGGACCCTCCCCCAGGCTTATATGTCGCGAGTGAGGAAGGGTATCACGATAGACCATGGTTGAAAGTCCATCGGCGTCGCCGGAACTGCTGCTGCGGGGGACCTTCGTGCACTTGCCCGGGGTCGGCCCGAGGACCGAGGAGGGCCTGTGGCGCCAGGGGATAACCTGCTGGGGCGACTTCGTGGCCGCCCCGAAGGTCAAGGGAATCTCGCCGGCCCGCAAGGCCATGCTCGACCGGGAGCTCTCGGCCGCCGAGGGCGAGCTGGCCGGCGGCCGCTACGACCGGCTGGTCGAGAGGTTCCGCTACAGCGATCTTTGGCGCCTGTACCCATTGCTCGAGCCCGGGGCCAGGTTCCTGGACATAGAGACCGACGGGCTGTCACGCGACGCGGTGACGACCGTCGTCGGGATATCTAGGTTCGGGCCGAACGGGGACGGCGGCATCTTGCATAGGGCCCTGGTCCGCGGCATGGACCTTTCGCGCGGCGAACTGGTCAAGGCCCTGGAGGGCGCCACGATACTGGTGACCTTCAATGGGTCCAGCTTCGACATCCCGGTCCTCCGACGGGAGTTCGGGGAGTTCCTGCCGAAGGTCCCTCACCTGGACCTGAGGCACCTTTCGCGCAAGGCGGGCATGACGGGCGGCCTCAAGTCCCTCGAGAGGCGGCTCGGCATAGCGAGGGACCCGGAGGTCCAGATGCTAGCCGGGGACGACGCGGTGCGCCTGTGGCGCGTCTGGGAAAGGAAGGGTCACAAGCGGGCCCTGGAGCTACTAGTGGACTACAACCGGGAGGATGCGATGAACCTGGCCCCGCTGGCCACAATACTCTACCGCATCATGGGCCTCAAGCACATCGCGAAGGTGAGGTCCGTGGCGGGCCGGCGCCGAGAGCTATGTCCAGACGCTAGTTCTATCTCCCTCAACTCCTATTCGTAAAAAAACCGGGGAATTCCTGTACAAAGGGTTTTTCTATGTGAAGTCATTACCTGGGTGCCCATTCCAATTCCTGAGAGGAATTATCAGGGGGGAATGTAGGAGGCATAGGTTTGTACGAAATACGGTTTCACGGAAGAGGAGGACAGGGGGCCGTTACCGCTGCCAATGTGCTGGCGGTCGCGGCGTTCAGGGAAGGGAAGGACGTTCAGGCCTTCCCCATGTTCGGCGTGGAGCGCAGGGGCGCTCCCGTGACGGCGTTCATGCGGATGGACGACAGGCCCATCGACATCAAGCACCAGATCTACGAGCCCGATGTGGTGGTCGTCCTGGACCCGACACTCATGGAGGTCGTGGACGTCTCCGCAGGCCTCAAGCCCGGCGGCATCGTCATCATCAACACGGCGAGGCCGGCATCGGACTTCAAGGCCAAGTTCAAGAACGCCAAGATATTCACCGTGGACGCGACCAAGATCGCCGTCGAGAACAAGCTCGGGACGGCCACGAGCCCGATCGTGAACACGGCCATACTCGGGGCCATAAGCAAGGCCGCGAACCAGGTCTCGATGGACGCCATCAAGAAGGGCATCGTCGAGGGCGCGCCCGGGAAGCAGGAGAACAACATAAAGGCGGCCCAACAGGCATTCGATCTGACGAAGGAGGGATGAGCGATGGTCAAGATCACGATAGGCGCCATCAATTACGAGCCGGCCTCGAGCCTGAAGTACAAGACCGGGTCCTGGAGGAGCATGAAGCCAACCCTTGACGAGAGCAAGTGCAAGGGGTGCAATCTGTGCTTCATCTTCTGCCCCGACTCGGCCATCGTCATGTGCGAGAGGATCATCGACGGCAAGCCCAAGAAGAAGGCGCAGATCAACTACGACTACTGCAAGGGCTGTGGCATATGTGCCAAGGAATGCTCGGCCGATGCGATCACCATGTCCGAGGAGGTGAAATAGATGGCCAAGGTCGTAATGAGGGGCAACGAGGCCACGGCATTGGGCGCCAAGCTATGCAGGCCCCAGGTCATACCGGCCTATCCGATAACGCCATCGACCATGTTCCCCGAGAGGATATCGGAGTACGTGGCCAACGGGGAGCTCGACACCGAGTTCGTGCTGGTCGAGAGCGAGCACAGCGCCATGAGCGCGGCCATAGGGGCCGCCGCCACTGGCGTCAGGGTCGTCACGGCGACCGCTTCCCAGGGCCTGGAGCTTATGCACGAGATGCTGTTCATAGCGTCCGGCATGAGGCTGCCCATAATCATGGCCGTCGGGAACAGGGCCCTGAGCGCACCCATCAACATATGGTGCGACCACCAGGACACCATATCGGCCCGGGACTGCGGCTGGATACAGCTCTACGCCGAGAGGAACCAGGAGGCCCTGGACCTGATGATCATGGCCTTCAAGATCGGCGAGGACAAGCGCGTCTTGCTGCCGGCCCTGGTCGGCCTGGACGCCTTCGTGTTGACACACACAATGGAGGTCGTGGACTCCCCGACGCAGGAGGAGGTCGACAAGTTCCTCCCGCCCTACAAGCCAGACCACGTTTATCTTGACCCCAAGAGGCCCATAACCATAGGCTCCTTCGGCACGCCCGAATACTACACCGAGTTCAGGTACGCCCAGGAGCTGGCCATGAGCAAGGAGGCCCCCAAGGTCATAGCCGAGGTCTTCAAAGAGTGGGAGCGGACCTTCGGCAGGAAATACCAAATGGTCACGGGCTTCGAATGCAAGGACGCGGACATCATATTCGTGACCATGGGCTCCATGACGGGAACCGCGAGGGAGACCGTCAAGAAGCTTCGGGCCGCTGGCAAGAAGGTCGGCCTGTGCAAGATAACAGTGCTGAGGCCGTTCCCAGCGAAGGAGCTCAAGGAGGTCTTGGGCGGTGCCAAGGTCGTGGCCGTTGTGGACCGGTCTTTGTCCGTCGGCTACGGCGGGCCAGTGTTCGCTGAGGTCGCGGGCATCTTCGTGAACGACGCGAAGAAGCCCATAATCCAGGACTTCATCGTAGGCCTTGGCGGCAGGGACATACTCGTGAAGGACTTCGAGACCATAGTGTCCAAGTGCGAGACCACGATGAAGACCGGCAAGCCGGAGAAGGTCATCGACTGGATCAATGTGAACTACGAGCCAGCGGGGGTGAAATAGATGCAAGACCAGAACTGCAAGGTCGTATCTCCCAAAGAGCTGTTCGTGTCCGGGCACAGGGGCTGCGCCGGGTGCGGCGAGATGAACGCCGTCCGGCAGGTCCTGCTGGCCGCGGGCGAGAACACGATCGTTGCGAACGCCACGGGCTGCCTTGAGGTGGCCTCGACGGCCTACCCGCAGACCTCATGGAACATCCCATGGGTGCATGCGGCATTCGAGAACGCGGCAGCGGTAGCCAGCGGCGTGGACGCGGCCCTCAAGGCGCTTGGCAAGAGGGAGGGCGTGAACCTCTTCGCCTTTGCTGGCGACGGCGGCACCTTCGACATAGGCTTCCAGGCCCTGAGCGGCATGCTCGACAGGCGCCAGAAGGTCATCTACGTCGTCTTCGACAACGAGGCCTACATGAACACCGGCATCCAGCGGTGCTCGTCGACACCATACGGTGCGAGCACGACCACATCGCCCGCCGGCAAGAAGTCCATAGGTAGCACCGGCTCGAAGAAACCCATAGCGAACATCGTGGCGGCCCACGACATACCCTACGTCGCGACGGCCACCATAGCCTACCACGTGGACCTCAAGAAGAAGGTCCAGAAGGCCTGCAAGATCGGCGGCCCGTGCTTCATACACGTGTTCGCGCCCTGCCCAACTGGCTGGCGCCACGCCAGCGACGACACCATCGAGATGTCGAGGCTGGCCGTGGAGACCGGCGTGTTCGTGCTCTGGGAGCTCGAGGGCGGCTACGACCCCTCCAAGATAAACGTGACCTACAAGCCCAAGGAGAGGAAGCCGGTCATCGAGTACCTGAAGGGCCAGAGGCGGTTCGCGCACCTCATGGACAAGCCCGAGGAGCTCAAGAAGATCCAGGACGAGGTAGACGCGAAGTGCAAGATGTTCGGGTTCTAGAGATAGGGCCCGAATATCTTTTTCTTGTTCTTTACTTCTTTTTTTTGATGTGAGAAGTCTTCTTTCAAAACAACAATATATTATGAGCGCCATTCCACAATCGATAAACGATGACGCGGACCACGATACGAATAAAGAATTCCACTCGTCAGGAACTTGCGCGGTTGAAATTGAACCCATGCGAAACATATGATGATGTGGTTAACAGGCTCATGGCTTTGGTCCCTACCGGTGATGATGAGGGACCTTACAACGATGCTTTTCCCGCGGGGCTCCTCAAGGCTCGGCTCGATGTGAAAGAGGGACGATTGGTCGATAACGATTATGTGAAACACTGGCGGATCTGACCATTCTCACATTATAAAAATGGAAGATAAACTGCGGGAATGGTTCGGGGATATTTTAGTTGCTTTCACAGAAATAATAAAATCCATGCCGCACTATGCCCCGAGCGATGCATTATCACCTTCTGCTCACAGAGGAGTGCAACCTCCACTGCATCTACTGTGGGGGCTTCGCCAAGGTCCAAAAGGACATCTCATACGACCTGAAGGCCCTCAAGGACTTCATGGCCCGAGACCCCGAGGCCAGCATATGCTTCTACGGCGGGGAGCCTACCCTGAGGCCCAAGCTCATCGAGAGCATCATGGACAAGGTCCCGGCGAAGAGGTGGTCCATCCAGACCAACGGGACGCACCTCGAGGACATACTGCCGGAGTACATCCAGAGGTTCCACACAATCCTGGTCTCGATCGACGGCGGAAGGGAGCGGACCGACGGCTATCGCGGCAAGGGTATATACGACTCGGTCATATGGAACGCGGGCCACATCCGCTGGCAAGGATACAATGGCGACATGGTGGCCCGCATGGTCATCTCCGAGCGGTCCGAGGTCTTCGAGGACGTGACCCACCTGCTCCGGGACGCGCCCATGTTCTCCAACGTCCACTGGCAGCTAGACGTCTTCTGGTCAGGCCACGAATGGAATGACCTGCGGGGCTGGTTCGACAACAACTACAATCCCGGGATAACAAAGCTCGTGGACTGGTGGGTCGGCCGTATGGAGAAAGGCGCGGTCCCGGGAATAGTCCCGTTCAAGGCCCTGGTCGGCCACATGCTCCGGGGCGGGAAGGCCGAGCTGTGGTGCGGCGCGGGCCAAGACTGCTTCGCCATCACGCCCAGGGGGGAGATCATGGCCTGCCCCATCGACCCGTGCAACGATTTCCTGATGGCAGGGAACATAGCCACCACGACGCCGAACCAGTTGCGGGGCTTCGCAAAGGTTGGGGCGCCCTGCCCCTCTTGCGACGTCTATGACATCTGCGGCGGTCGGTGCTTGTACATGAACAAGGTCCGACTTTGGGGCGAGGATGCCTTCAGCGTCGTCTGCGGCAGCGTAAAGCATCTCGTAAAGGAGCTACGCAAGGTCCTCCCGAGGATAAATGCGCTGCTGTCGGAGGGCAAGATATCCGCTAATGCCTTCGACTATCCTGACGGTAACAACAGCTGTGAGATAATCCCGTGAGCTGCCCTATCCGTACATATGGGGTAGGGGTATCTGCTTCATGGTCGAGGTCTGCTTCTGGATGACCTTGAGCTGGGCCTCGATGGTCTCGGCCTCCTGATACAGCGGCTTCGGGTCGAGGTTCACGCCCAGCAGTATCTTCCCCATGATCTCCAGGACCGTGGCCGCGGCCCTGGCGTCAGGGAAGTTCGGGTGCGCCTCGGCGAGCAGGCCCAGAACATCGAAGTCCCTCATCTTGCCCTCGGTCAAAAACACGCCGGCTATGCCCGTGATGACACCCTCCTGGAACAATGTGACGCCATTCTTCTCGAGCATGGCCCTGCCCCTTTCCGTGCTGGAGATGCCGTAGACCTCCAGGGGCTCCTTCTCGTCCTTGGGGGTCTCCCTTTCGATGACCAGGCCCTCGGGGCATATGAGCTGCTTGCACTTTTGCTCCTGGATCCAGTCCAGGATTGTCTTGGAGATGACCTTGATGAGGTTGTTCGGGGGCTGGAACTCGCTTATGAAGACCACGATCTGGTCGGCCGGGTCCGAGCCCGTGCGCTTTTCGCCGGCGTAGATGCGCACCGTGCTCAGCGGCTCGGCCTTGCGGACCAGGGCCACCGACGGGAAATATATGGAGTCCAGGATGCCCACCTGTTCCAGCTCCAGCGAGTTCACGATGTAATTGGCAACGATGCTGCTAACGAGGCCCACGCTCGGGAACCCATCGATGATGGTGGCGTCCTTGAGGTTTATGCGCTTAAGCTCCGTTATGGAAAGGGCATCCATTTTTCCCAACTCCCGCCGGGCCCCGGGCCCGGTGCTATCTCCTAACGGGTACTCACATATAAAAATTATGTATATGATTTCGAACCCGTTGCCCGAGGCTTGCCCCCATCTATACGATAATTTTTTAAGGGCGATGCCGTTAGTGATTCCGGGGGATGTGCGAACGGGAGCGCCTAGTCGACCGAAGGTCTTCGTGAACTGCGCGATGACCGCCGACGGGAAGATAGCGTTGCCCGACGGGACGCGCCTCACGATATCCTCGGAGGAGGACTTCGGCCGCGTCCACAGGCTTCGGAACAGCTGTGACGCCATCCTCGTCGGGATAAACACCATCCTGAAGGACGACCCCAGCCTGCTGGTCAAGGCCCGGTTCGTCAACGATCCCAGGAGGCCCCTGCGGGTGGTCCTGGACTCTAAAGGCCGCATCCCGGCCAGCGCCACGGTGCTCGACACCAGGGCCCACACGCTCATAGCGGTCGCCAAGGGCAGCGAGGGCAAGGCCTTGCAGAAGGCCAAGGGGCGGCCCAACGTCCATGTCAGGGCCTTTGGCAAGGGGCGCGTCGACCTGCGGCAGCTCATGAAGGCCCTCGCGACCATGGGCGTCCGGTCGGTGCTTGTCGAGGGTGGCGGGGAGACCATATGGTCCTTCCTGGGCGCCGGCCTCGTGGATGAGATGACCATCTTCGTGGGCAACATGGTGGTCGGCGGCCGGGGGCCCACACCGGCCTCGGGCGATGGCGCCCGGAGGCCCAAGGACGCGATCCCCCTCGAGCTGGTCTCGGTGCAGAGGATGCCCGGCGGCGTCCTGCTCAGGTACCGTCCGGCCCAGAAAAAATGACAGGTAACGTTCCAATATCAAAGCGAGGTGTTACACACATGCCACGGGGTTTTACCCTTAAAACCGGCCCGAAGCCGGTAGAAATCCCCAAGTTCCTTTGCGACGAGATGCTCGGCAAGCTAGCCAAATGGCTCAGGCTCCTGGGCTACGACACGACGTACCTGCAGACGCAGGACGATGGCATGCTGGTCCTAGTCGCCGAGCAGGAGGGCCGGATACTATTGACCCGGGACAAGCAGCTCTCCACTCGTGTAAAGCGCGGGCTGTACCTTGACAGCGAGGACCCGGACGTGCAGCTCATCCAGGTCTTCAAGAACTACGGCCTGTCCAAGGACCGGGCCCTGACCCTATGTTCCGTCTGCGGCTACTCGCTCATCACGGTGCCCAGGGAGAAGGCCCAGGGCAAGGTCCCCCCGAAGATCTATGAGCTCCAGGGGGAGTTCTGGTATTGCAGCCGCTGCCAGAAGTTCTACTGGAAGGGCAGCCACTACGACAAGATAACGGACCGGATCGACAAGCTCGGCGGCGACGGTTCTGAAGCAAAATAGAAAAAACAAAGTCCGGCCGGGCCTTTTGAGCCCGGCCTTCCAAGGATATCTTCCGCCTATTTCAGGGTCCCGGAGCGGCCGCAGTTCGAGCATGTGACCCTGATGGGCCTGTTCTTCGTGAATATGGGTATTATCTCGCCGCAGGCCGAGCACCGGATCTTCGCCACTGGCTTCTGGGCCGAGGGCGGCGGTGCCCTTGCCGGCGGGGGTGGAGGCGCGTACTCGGGCTCTGGCTCGGGTTCCGGCATCGGGGCCTCTTCTTCGGGCGGGTAATACTCCTCCGGCGGGGGTTCCTCGTAGACCGGGGGCGGCGCCCTGGCGGGCGGTGCCCTGGCTGGAGGCTGGGGCTGCCGCCCCATGGGTCCCCTAGCCGGTGGTGCCTGCGGGCCCATCGCCCTGGTCGGCGGCGCCCTCATGGGCGGGGCCGGCTCGGGCCTCTCCTCGAGGTCCACAGGGACCGACCTGGTCTGGACCCTCGAGATGGCCCGTAGGACGAAGAACATGAATATCCACAGGAAGCCGATTAGTATGAGCGTGAAGTTCGGCATCCACAGGTAGTACTGGATTGTGTAGTCCAGGTTCGGCAGGTCCGTGGTCTCCTCGTTCTCGTCGAGGACAACGATCCTGTAGGCGGTGGAGGTGTCCGATGGATAGCTGTTGAGGTTGACGTCCCTTCCCTTGCCGCCGGCGTTCGAGCCCCCCGCGGCGAGGGTCTGGTCGACCAGCGACCCGTTCTCGAAGAAGGCCTTGCGGTTCTCGAGGCTGACGACCCTGGTCACCGTCGTGTTGCTGGATGTGACATGGACAAATATCATGGACCCTGGAGACGCCATCTGGGTGTCTATCGGGGTCGCTTCCGTCCCAACGCCATGGTGTATGTTCCCCATCTGGACCTGCCCCATGCCCCAGACGATGAACAGTATCCCGAATACCAGCACCAGGTCCTTGAATATGTTGGAAATCATTGGCCTCAAGTCGGATTCCTCCATTTATTACCAAGATTGGGACTAAATCCCTTTCGTATTATATAAAGAATTGTCCCGCGGTCCTCGTTGGATTCATTATACAAACCTCAATGAAGTCCTGTACTTAATGCTAATATTTATATCGGACCCCATTAATTGGTCGGACGGTGTATCAAATGCCGCGGGCATCGTTTATAGCAATGTTGGTCCTGTTGCTCCTGCTGGTCCCGACCTTCGGGGCCATGGCCGAAGGTTCCTTCAAGGTCATCCTAACCAGCCCATCGGGGCGGGTCGAGGATGGCACCACCGCAAGGATCGAGGTCCACAGCTTCAATGACGGGAAGTACGTCGGCCCGAGCCAGGTCCAGGCCTTCGACCCCAGCTACCACCCCATAACGCTCACCAACAAGGCCACGGGCATCTGGAACGGGACGGTCGAAGCGGAGCCGAGCATGATAACGGCCAACGCCCAGTACGGGAGCAACAGCTCCTCTGCGTCACTGTACCTCCGGATACTCGAGAAGACCACCGCGATGCCCAAGGATGTCGTGCTCACGCCGTCGAGCAGCGCGGCGCTCTCGCTTCCCAGGCCCGGCGATTCCCTCACATACTACATCAAGACCTACGAAGAGGGCTCATTGGCCGATGACTATTCTCTCACGGTGCTTTCCCAGCAGGACGGCGGCACCGAACAGACGATGGTCTACTCCAAGATGGACACAGGCATCTACAAGACGACCTTCACGGTACCCCAGGTCAACCGGAGCACCAACATCAAGATCACAGCCTCCGTGACCTTATACGGCTGGGCCCGCCTTTCATCCTCGGTGGATATCTCCGTGGATTTCGCACAGGTATGGTTCCACAGACAAAGCATCACCGACACCGGCGCGACCTTCGACATTTGCGTCTCGGACATCTGGGGCAAGGCCCTGGGCGGCACGGCAGTCTACCTCAACTATTCCTACAAGCCCACGGACAGCTACTACCAACAGTATAAGAACGCCGGCAAGGCAGTCACGGACGCCGGCGGCAAGGCCACATACACGATCAACTACTCCAAGGTGGACCACACGGTCTCGCTCTCCGGCACCGCGGTGCCCGGGGTCAATGTCCAGGATTTCAGCGGGGACATCATCGTGACCCCGAGATCATCCACGCCGGGCCCGGTCCAACCCAGGGACCCGTCGCCCTTCACATTCGATGTCGTGTACCAGGGAGACACTGATGCGACCCTCGTGCCACACAAGTCCATCATGCCCATCTTCCGGGCCTATTACGGGACCTACTGGCCCTACAAGCCGTCGGCCCCGCTGGTCAATGCCACCATCTACTACTACGCCTACACCTACAACCAGGTCGTGGCCTACGGTACGCTTGTCACCGACACCACGGGCAACATCACCATGAACCTCGACGTGCCGGACATAGACGACGAAAGCGACGAGCTCACGGTGGAATTCGCGTGCGCCGTGACGACGGGCGCCATGTCATGGCATACCGAGACCCTTACGATATCCAAGGGCTCGCTCCAGGACTACATGGAGCACCCCGAGAAGCTCAAGGACAACAACCTGCGGATCTCCGTCGACAAGCTTAATGTCGGCGGCAAGAGCAAGGTCACGGCCGACTTCAGCGGTGCCACCAGCGGGACCCAGGCCTTCGCGGCGTGGGCCCCGGGCGAGGTGGACATCGCGGACCTGATGGACTGGAGCGACACCCAGCCCGAGTGGCAGCAGCTCAACGGCGGCAACAGGCCCTCCATGGCCAAGGCCGACAAGACTTTCACGACCAACATCTACATACCCGAGTTCTTGCCAAAGGATACATACACTATCTTCGTAGGCTGCATAGTCTACGAGAAGATGGACATCAACAACCCCTACAAGGCGGTCCACATTAACTACCTGCACATCAAGGCGGGCCAGAGCGCAACGACCGGCGGGGGAGGCATCCTCAACCTAGGTGTCGTCGCGGGCATAGACGTGGCCATCCTGCTTCTGCTCTTGATAATCATCGTCGTGATCATCGCGGTCATTGTCGTGGCCATCATCCGGCGGCCGAAGAGGCCGGTCATGTACCAGCAGCAGGTCGTTCCGGCCCAGGCCTACCAGCCGCCACCGCAACCGGCCCCCGTGGCGCAGTACGGTCCCGTCGCGCAGCCCGTGGCTCACGAGCACCATGCGGTGATAGTGCCCAAGCAGGAGCAGTTCGCGTCGCTCGAACCCGCGCCCGCGGCACCGACGCCGGCGGCCTACCAGAGGTACGACGCTCCGCCGCCTCCGCCGCCCTAGCCCTCATGGCAAATCATTTTTTACCTCAAAGACAATCAAGGGTCCCGATAATTAGCGGATGGTGCGAACCCATGCGGTTACTGTTGATGCGGCACGCGAAGGCGCTGCCCAGGGACGAGAACCTTTTCGGAGATGACAGCAAGCGGCCCCTTTCGAAGGCCGGCATCAAGGAGCACCGCAAGATCTCCAAGGTCCTCAAGCGGATGGGCGTCACCTTCGACCACATCCTCACGAGCCCCTACGACCGGGCCCTTGGGACCGCCAAGATAACCAAAAAGGTCTACGACTCCGAGGAAAAGGTCTTCGAGGTCAAGGAGCTGGCCGACGAGTTCACCGTCGAGGACCTGCTGAACGTGCTGTCCAAGTACGATCCCAAGGACACCATCCTCCTGGTAGGCCACGAGCCCCACATGAGCACCTTCGCCGCCGCCCTGCTGTGGCCGGGCTATCCGATGAGCGTGGACTTCAAAAAGAGCGCCATCATGTCCATCCGGTTCGGCGAGATGCCCGAGAAGGGCCAGGGCGTGCTGGAGTTCTTCCTCACGCCCAAGCTGCTGAAGAGGGTCCACAAAGGCAGCAAGGACGACGAGGGCCCCGGCAAGTGGAAGAAGGCCGACCTCGCCGAGGGGGCCATAATGCACGAGCCACCCAAGGGCCCCGGGAAGAAGCCGAAGGACGACGACAAGGATGATGACTGAGGGCCCTAGGGCCTTCGCGCCCTGTCGTCGGCCTTGGTCCAAGCGGCCTTGAAGATGGCCTCGGCGTGGATCCTCGTGGTATTCAGGAGAGGCACCGGCAGGTCGCCGTCCTTGAGAAGGAGCGGTATCTCGGTGCAGCCCAGTATGACGGAATCCGCGCCATCCTTCTGGATGTGGGCGTTACCGATGGCAATGAACCTCTTTTTCGTCGCCGATTCGAAGATGCCCTTCGTGAGCTCTCCCCTGATGGCCTTGTCGATGGTCTCTTGCTCCTTTTCGTCGGGTATGACGACCGCGATGCCCTTTTTCGCCAGAGCCTTCGGGTACATGTCCGAGGCCATGGTATGCCTCGTGCCCAGCAGAAGGGGCCTTTTAACGCCCATCTCCTTGGCGCGGTCACAGGTGGCCCGCACTATGGAGACCATGGGCACCGGCGAGCGCCCTTGGATATCGTCGAAGAACATGTGCGGCGTGTTCGCCGTCAAGGCAACGAGCTCGGCGCCCGCGCCGTGAAGCATGGAGATGGCATGGGCCAGGAGGTCCACGGCTTCTTTTCGTCTCCCGGCCTTGACATGGGCGACCCACGCGGCCAGGTTGATGCTGTAGATGATTATGACCGGGTCGTCGGCCCCGTCCTTGAAGGCCCCGCGGGCCAATTCCACGAGGATCGCATAGTACTCCTTCGTGGACTCGGGGCTCATCCCTCCGACGAGACCTATGTGTTTCAAAGGAACAACCTCCACAGCGGGTGCATGGATGCCTCTATTGGTCCATAACAGTTGCTGTGGCCCGGAGGTTCGGGCCCGAGAAGTCCCCTCAATCCTTCTTCTTCCTCATCCTGCACGTGATATATCCCGCGACGCGGTTCCTGAGACTGATATACTTGGTGTCCGTCAGTCGGCCGACCATCAACTTGTTCGCCTCGAAATCCTGGGTAAAGGATTCCGGGAACCTCGCTATCAGTTCGAAGGCCACCCGCTTGATGTATGTCGGTCTTATATTCCCCATCCAATCACTTGTCGCAGCCCTGTGCTCGATGCACGGGCCTTGATGTGTAATATTTAACATGTATATGTACATTGCGAACCGCATGGACTTCGCCATGGGTGGCCAGAAGGCCCTGTTCGGCCTGGACAACGGCCACAAGAAAAGATGAGCCGTTAAAGCCGCTCCTTCCTGACCTTCTTGCGCTCCCTGTTCGGGAAGGCCTCGTCGATAAGCGTCCTGAGCTTGGAAAGGACCTCGCGCGGGGTGTTGCCCATTATCCTTATCATGGGCTCCTTGCCGTGGCCGCCCTGGTCGTAGATGATATCGGGCACGGCCCCCAGGGCCACGATGGCCTCGTTGGTCCCCCACTCCATGGTCCTGACCCCCTTGGGCTCGTCGGCCCGGTCGAAGGTCCCGACCTTGTATGTCAGCACGGAACAGGCGTCCACAATCCTCTTGTTGTACGCGATGTTCATTGCGCACCTTATACGGTGGTCGTGGGCCGAGGCCGTGAGGATGACATTGGCCACATGATGCGAAGCCCCGAACTCCGGGGTGCCGGCGGCTATGATCCTGTCGCCGGACCTGAAGATGCGGCCCTCGAGGGCGCATATGTCGTGCCTGTCCGACGGGTGGGGCAGCGCGTAGCCTATATTGATGCCGACCTCGGGGACGAGGTCGATGATGAGCGTCTTCTCGAGTTGCGCGGCGGCCGCGCGGACCTCCTGGACGATGTGATACTTTTCCGCCGCGTTGAACAGGTGGGCGTGCGTGTCCACGACCTCTATGCCAAAGCCGATGTCGTAGCCGTGCTTGATGTTCTCGTTCATGAGGAGCTTGGCCTGTCGGACGGCGTTGACCAGGTCCTTGCCCAGGGCCAGGTACGCCGTGATGAAGGCCGACAGGACGCAGCCGGTCCCGTGGAGGTCCAAAGGCTGCTTTTTCGCCTTGAAGAGCTTGATCTCTCGGTCCGTGTAGAGGACGTCGATGGCCCATTCCCCTTCGAGGTGACCGCCCTTCACGAGGACGTTCCTGGCCCCGAGCTCCTTGAGCTCCACGGCGGCCCTCTTCATGCCCTCGAGGCTATCCACCTTCCAGCCGAGAAGGACGGAGGCCTCGTCGAGGTTCGGGGTTATGAGGAAGGCCTCGGGCAACAGATGTTCCCGCAATGCCTCGGGGAAGTGCGGGTGCGTGAGCTTGTAGCCCGTGGTGGAGGCCAGCACCGGGTCCACGACGGTCCGTATGCCGTACTCGGAGATCTTCGTGGCAACGAGCTTGAGGATAGTTGCGGTGCAAAGAAGGCCCGTCTTACCGACGGGCGGCTGCAAATCCATGGCGACCGAGTCGAACTGGGCCGCCACCTGTTCGGGCGGCAGCGGGTAGATGCCCTGGACGCCCTTGGTGTTCTGGGCCGTGATGCAGGTGATCACCGATGCGCCATGGACGCCCAGCGACGACATGGCCTTCAGGTCGGCCTGTATGCCGGCGCCGCCGGACGAGTCCGAGCCCCCGACGGTCAGGGCCTTCTTCTTGACCTTGACGGTGTACATCGCGCGTCCTTTATTGCTTCCTATTATAATAAATTAAAGGAAAAGATAAGGCCCGCTATAGCGCCGCGCTGCATGTCGGGCACTTGACCCAGCCCGTCTCGACATCGCCGCCGCATTTTGGACATTTGGCCTTGGGTGGCTGGGCCGTCTTGAGGCCCTCGCCCTCCGGCTTCTTCTTGAGCTCACCGTGCTCGTCGCCCAGGCTCATGTTCTCGGGAGGTCCCTCGGGCTTTAGAGCCTCAGCATGTGAGCTCGGGGCGAAGACCTTGGGCGGCTGCGGGGCCTCGGGCAAAGGCTTGGGCGGTGGCGGCAGGGGCTCGGGGACCTTCCTCTGCCCGTGGTGCTTTGCGAGGTGCTCATCGAAGCGCGTCATGGTCTCGCGGTGGTTGTCGTGGAACTTCTCGACCTTGTCGTGTAGCTCGTCGATGCGCTTCTCGATCCTGTCCAGGTGCTCTTTGTGGTCGTCGTTCTTGGCCACCTTCTTGACCTTGCGCACCTTGGGCGCCTCGGTCGCGGTGCCCTTCGTGTCGGCCGTTCCTTTCTTCTTCGGCGTCAGGGCCGCGGCGAGGATTATCAAGACAACGAACACCACAGCGACCACTATTACGAGAGTGGTCATGTCCATGACGAAACTGGACAGGGCGCCCTTGGTGACCTCCATGTCGACCGTTTTTGTCTCCTGGACGTCCTGGCCAGACGACCTGGCCCTGACGGTGAACTGGTACCTGTCCGGGGACGTGTCCGACGGGACCTTCAGCGGCTGGCTGAAGACCTTGGTATCGCCGGGCGCTATGTTGTAGGTCGTCGAGGCCACCGAGGCCCAGGATGTCGAGGCGCCGACCGGTATAAGGGTGACGGTCACGTTGTCCTGGCCGTTGCCGTCATTCTTTATGGTGGCCGAGACCGTGGTCGTTCCTCCTGGCGTGGCGGCCGGCAGGGGCGCCACCTGTAGGTCCAGATTGTAGATTTGGTTCACATGGACCTTTAGGGTCACGTGAGTGTTGCCGGTGTTCAAGGCGGATATGGCCAACACGTTCAGGGTGGCGTCTAAGGTCCTGGAATCCTTGGTGGGCTTGACGGTGAGGGTCGAGGCCCCGGACTTGCCGCCGCCCAGCTCTACGGAATCGTCCGAGAAGATAGCGGTCCAGTTCTTGGGGACGCCCTTGATCTCGAGCGATATGACGTCCGTCGCGGTCCCGTTGTTGCAGAGGTCCAGGGTGAAGACCGCAGGCGATCCCGGGTCCACGTTCCTGAGCGTCGGCACGGCGGAGATACCGATGTACGTCGCGCTGGCGACATGGGCCGGCGCAAGTGACAGGGCTAGGAGGGCCCCCAAGGCCAGCACTAGGGCCAGCCTGGGCGCCCTTCGCTCGGCGTTCTGTGTTGTCAGATGATGTCCCCCGTCCCCTCAGTGTGTCCGCTTGTACCAGATCACGGCCGCGGCACCGGCCACGCCGATGATTATGATGACCACCAGCAGGTAGATCATCATGTTGTTCCCCTGTGGCTGTGCCTTGACGTCGAGATTGACGGTCGTGCTGTCCGATACCTTGCCCACCTTGGAGGTCGCCTTGATGTCGACGGGCTTGGTGCCCGAGGCGCTGGATTTGGCCGATAGGGTCACTGTGACATCCTTCGAGGCGCCGGGCGCGAGCTTGAACTCCTGCTCGCTGAAGGTCGCCGTGAGCTTCGGGTCAAGGTTGTTCACGCTCATCTGGACCGTGTCCTCGCCGTTGCCGGTGTTCTTGACCGTTACCGTGAGTACGACCATCTTGCCAGCCTTGACCTGGGCCGTTGGCGTGGCCGCGGAGAGGTCCAGTTCGTAGACCTGCTTGACGGTCAGGGTCACGGGCTTCTGGACCTTGTCGCCGCTGCTGCCGACGACATTGAAGGTGATGGCGTAGTCCTGGGCCAGAGCAGTCTTGGGCGTGGTCAAGGTCACCAGGACGTCCTTGTCCTTGCCGGCCTTGACGGTGGTCTTCGCGTCGTAGCTGACGGTCCAGTCCTGGGGGATCTCAGGTGTCGATGTGATGGTCACGTTGACGATGTCGTCACCGTTGCCGTCGTTGCCCAACTTGATGGTGAATGTCGCCGAGTCCCCTGGCGTGACGTCCAAAGTGACCGGCGTTACGGCCACGCTGAGGTCGTAGACCTGGAGGCAGGTTATAATCGCGGTGGAGTCCCGCTGGTAGGTCGGGTCCAAGGTGGACTTCACGGTCAGGGTCACGACGTTCTTATCGCCGGCCATGCCCGTCTGTGGCACCGTGGTCTCAAAGGTGATTGTCTGCTTGACCTTGGGCTGGAGCTCGTTGGTGGTCGAGCCACCCTTGATGGTCGTGGCCCACTGGGAATCGACCGACAGCGTGAATGTGTCCGGGGCGTTGCCCGTGTTCTCAATGGTGAAATCGTAGGATACCGTGTCTCCAGGATTGCCGGCCAGGGCCTGGGTCGAGGTCTTCAGTGCCGACGAGGTCCCGGCCATCTTCTTTACGACGGTCGCGATGCTGGTCTGCAGTTTATAGGTATTGTCGCCCTGTGATGTGGCCTGCACCGTGAGGTTCACGGTGGTCCCTGCCGGGGCCCCCAAGGGCGGCGTGACGGACAGGATGACCGGCCCGCTGCTGCCCGAGGCCAGCAGGATGCTGTTTTTGTCAAGGGACGCGGTCCAGTCGCCCGGGGGCGGCGAGGCCACGACGTTGATAGTGTCCTGTTTCTTGCCCGTGTTCTTGAAGTTTAACTGGAACTGGGCGGTCTCGTTGGGCTTGACCTCCTTTTGCGAGATCGGCACGGTCATGGAGAACGAGTAGTTCAGTTGGACGACCTCGACGGCCTTCTGGGCGTCGTTGTTGGCGTCCGAGATCTCGTCGATTAGACCGTTCGGGTCAACGGAGACCTTTATGACATGGGAACCGAGCGTGCTCGGGGTCCAGATCTGGGTCGCCGTCACGTTGGCGCCCTTGGCTATGGTGTCGAAGACGAGGTCGCTCGCGCCGATCTGCGTGGACGCGTCGCTGAACCTGACATGCACCGCATGCGCGTCTAGGACTCCTATGTTGGATATCTTGGCCCCGATGTTCACTGCCCTGTCGACGGGCGTCTCGTAAGGCAGGCTGATGTCGGACGCGTCAACCTTGAGGTCCGGCAAGGGCTTGGCAACATCCACGATGAGTGTCGCGAGGTTGTTGTTCTCGCTATACTCCTGTATCGAAAGGAGCGGGTCTAGCGTGACTTTTATTGTGTGCTGTCCGAAGCTGTCCGGGGTCCAGTCGGCGCTGATGGTGGTGAAGTTTCCGGGACCGAGGCCGGCCACATTCAGGGTGGTGATCTCGGTGCTGCCGTCGGCGAACTTGACCTTGACATTGGCCGCGTCCATGTCGCCGGTGTTCCAGACCGTGGCGTTGATCTTGGCCGCCAGGTCCTGGGTGGGGGCCGCTGGGAAGGTCGTCACGTTCGCGTCATGGATCTCGAGGTCTGGATAGAAGTTCACATTGAACGACTTGAGCTGCTCGCCTTCCTGCGTGAGGTCTATGTGGCGCTTCACCGATGGCGCGTAGAATTCGGATTGGTCCAGGCTTGACGGTGTGCCATCCCTGTTTATCGTCCCGACCTCTTTAATCTCGAATGAGTGGATGGTCCCTGCATAGACTGCGTGTTCGACCGTATTGGTCTGTACCGTTGCAATATAGGTATATTGAACATATGAATTTGTATTGGAACTTCCTGTTAGTTGACAATTGGCCGATGTTGCTTGGGATACCTTTGTGTTCACATTCCAGCTCTGACCTGCTGTGATTGGCCATTTGAACTGTAACAATGGTGTATTCGTCGTTACGGTGGATGTCGCAGTGCAAGTGTCGCTTATTGTGTCCAATGTTATCTGGGAATTGGATGTGACACTTCCACTGACCATGGCCAAATCCTTTACGCGATAAAGGTAATATCCTGTATTGCTGTCTGATTCTGTATATGAATATGTCATAACTGTTCCATACATATCGGTCTGCCCTGTGAAATCGAGATGATAGCATGTGTCTAAGCCGCACGCTTCCGTGGTTGCCGCTGTCGTGTATGTGGAATTATCACTTAACCACGTGATATGAATGGGACCCGCTGATGAGGCCCTGTCCTCGTTCTGGATTATCGTTCTGTATGTCCATGTATCTAATGGCGCCCATCTTGGGACATTGGCGCTCTCGGCCCTCGGCCCTGCAACGCTCACAGGTATCGCCGGTAGGACGATGGCTGTCACCATGAGAATCCCCAACATTACTTGTAAGAACCTGCTCTTCATGATCGATCCCAACCTATGTTATCCTCTATTTGATTGTATATATTTGTACATTTGCTTTTTTCAACATTTTCCACAACAAAGCTGAAATTGTGTGTGATTTAGTGATAGATAAGAAGAGATTGAAAAAATATATATAGTTATGTGGAAACCCTCTAAATGTAGTTATAT
>Ga0315288_10000080_pt1 | contig 99183 bp, 93 predicted proteins | sample YL17G11_20_MG_FD_203454 | JGI IMG/M metagenome (GOLD analysis project Ga0315288, IMG submission 203454) | Sediment microbial communities from Yellowstone Lake, YNP, Wyoming, USA - YL17G11_20 | ecosystem: Environmental > Aquatic > Freshwater > Lake > Sediment | place: USA: Wyoming | collected... | reverse complement strand
AAGGTAGCTAAGTCTAAACTATTTTAAAATGAAAACTATTATCTCTACAAACATAATGACTATTTTGAAAACACTACTTTTATTTTTTGCGCCTATTAATGGAATTATAATACTTGTTATATTATCAATCTTAATAGATACAGGTTTTGGTGTTTGGAGAGCATACAAGACAGGAGAAGGTGTTTCATCTAAAATATTTAGACATGGCTTAATCCCTAAAATGATTTCTTATGTAGTTGCTATAATGTTAGTATATGCTGCGGACTTTCTTTTGATAAATGTTATTACACATTCTGTAATAAGCATAGACTTCTTATTTACAAAAGTAATTGCGCTTGTACTTCTTTCTATTGAAGTAAAAAGTATAGATGAAAATTTTACTGCTGTAAAAGGATATTCTTTTCTTAAGAAGATTATTGATTTAGTAATGAAAGCTAAGAACATAAAAAAGAACCTAAATGAGTTATAGTTTTTTAAATACAGAAAAATCACCAAAGATTCTTGTTCAAGCAGTTAAGCTTATAGGGGTGAAAGAGGTTGTAGGAAAAGTTCATAATCCAGTTATTATGGCTTGGGCTAAAGACCTTGACTTACAAAAGATTTATACAGCAGATGAGATTCCTTGGTGTGGATTATTTATTGCGTATGCTTGTCATAAAGCAGGATTAGAAGTAATAGACAAACCTTTATGGGCTTTGTCTTGGGCAAAATGGGGAACTAAAGTTACTGAACCTATGTTAGGTGATATACTTACCTTCAAAAGAGATGGTGGCGGTCACGTTGGAATCTATGTAGGAGAAGATAAAGATTGTTATCATGTACTTGGTGGAAATCAAGGAAATGCAGTATCAGTAACTAGAATTGTTAAATCAAGATTATATCAAGCAAGAAGAACAGCATGGAAAGTTGCTCAACCAGCAAATGTCCGTAAGGTTCATTTAGATGCTAAAGGGGTAATCAGTAAAAACGAAGCGTAATGAAAATAAGAAACTCTTGGAAAGCAAGAAATAAACAATGGGATAAGTTTGCCATTAGATGTAGATTAGGTGCTATAGATGTATTTACTTTAGAAATAGATATATCTAGAGAATTCTACATGATAACAATATTAAATTTCACAATTAAAAATAGATAATTATGAAAAATTTTAAAGGACTTCACACGTATGCTGTAGGAGGAATAAATACATTTGATTTTGCATCGGGTAACAAAGCAACTACAAATATGATAACAAGTAATGCATCTAGAGTACCAGAAGCTATGTTAAGTATTGGTGGTAACGAAACAAGAAAAGGTAAAAAAAATAATAAATGCAAAAAAAATCAATTTAATTGCCATAGACCAAATCATTAATATTATAAAGTATTACATTAACCCAGGTATCATAAGTATCTGGGTTTTTTGCATTTAAATATTTGAAGTTTAAACTTAAATGTATATATTTGTTTAAACTTTAAAAGTATAACAATGGAAAACCAACATGAAGTAGAAGAAGAATTAACTCTAGAAGAGTTAACAGCTAAGAAAGAAGAGATGCTAAAGTTCTATACAGAATCTTTACCTTACTTAGAAGCACAAGAAAAATATGAGACTTTACTTGCTAGTATTGATGAAGCTAGATTTAAAAGAACTCAAATTCAAATGCAGTATGCTAGAATGAGTCAGCAAGAACATGAACATGCAGCTGGCATGGAAAAGTATAAAATGGAAGAGGAAGAAAAGGAAACTGAAGAGCCTAAAAGAACATTAAAAAAATCATAATAAAATGGCATTAGTTAACCAAGTACAAAAACGTGCTGTTATGACTAAGCAAGAAATAATTAAATTTCAGATAATCACTCATTGTTACTTAAATAATATAACAATGAGTGAATCTGATCTTAAATGTTTAACCTTGTTGAGTATAACAGGTTCTATTGAATTAACACATTTTTGTTATGATGCATCTTCAGAAGAAGATCCAATTTTTAAATCTGCTCAAACAGTGAGAAATGCTATTAATAAATCTGAAAAAAATAACTTAGTTGTAAAGGATAAGGATAATAAAAAACTTATTATGATTAATCCAGAATTAAAAATACAAACAACAGGAGATATATTATTAGATTATAAATTTTTAGGTAAATGATTCCAAAAAAACCTAAACAAATTATAAAGCAATTAGTTGAAGATAATGATTTAAATGAGTTATTAGTAGATAGTATTATAACTTTCTTTTATAAAGAAGTTAGACAAGAACTAACATCAATGAATCATACTAAAATAAATATTGATGGGTTAGGTCAGTTTGTAGTTAAACCACGAACTGTAGATAATTTAATATTAAAGTATGAAAGAATAATTGCAAAACTTAATACATACTCCTATAAAAATTATCATAATAAAGTCAGGTTAACATCAAGATTAAAAGACCTTTATAATATTAAAGTTAAGTTAGATGAAAATAGACTGAAAAAAGAAACCTTTTTAATTGAAAAAAATGCAAGGAAAATTAACAACAATCTGGAAGAATAGAAAACAAATTCTTGAAGGAGTTACAAATAGTATTATTCGTGATGAATTTGTAGAAACAATTGCAGAACAAAGACTAATAGTTTGTCATGCTTGTCCTAAAAAAGATATAGAAGGTAGTAAATGTGTAATGCCAGGTACTCAACCTTGTTGTTCACTATGTGGATGTTCACTTAAGTTTAAAGTAAGAGCTCTATCTTCAGACTGTCCTGCACATAAATGGAAAGCATTGATAACAGAAAAAGATGAGACTAAATTAAATAATTTATAACCATTAAAATAATAACTAATTTAAAAGAAAATGAGTATATATTTTAAAGCAGAAGATCACAGTTATACTAGTCTTGATCATGATAATCCTATAAATTGGACAAGTGTTACTACATTAATATCTCAATTTAAAGAACCTTTTGATGCAGAAGCAGTTGCACTTAAATGTTCTAAACAAAAAAGTTCTAAATGGTTTGGATTAACTCCTGAATCTATACGGGCAATATGGAAATCTGAATCTGATAGAGCAAGTGGTTTAGGTACATTTTACCATAATCAACGGGAAACTGACTTATGTAGTTTAGCATCTATAGAAAGAGAAGGTATACCGCTTCCAGTATATACGCCTGTTGAAACAGATGGTATTAAATATGCACCGAATCAAAAGATTACAGATGGTATATATCCTGAGCATATGGTATATTTAAAATCAGCCGGTATATGTGGACAATCAGATTTAGTAGAAATAGTAAATGGTCACGTAGATATAATAGATTATAAAACTAACAAAGAAATCAAAACTGAATCTTATAAAAACTGGGAAGGTGTATCTAAAAAAATGTTATTTCCAATAGCACATTTAGATGATTGTAGTTTTGTACACTATGCTTTACAATTAAGTATATACATGTACATTATATTAAAACATAATCCTAAGTTACAAGTAGGCAAGATGTATTTACATCACATAACATTTGAAAATGATGATATAGATAAATGGGGATATCCTATTACTAAGTATGATCAAGATAATAATCCTATTGTAAAAGAAGTTATTCCAATTGAAGTACCATATCTAAAAGATGAAGTAATTAGTATAGTTAACTGGTTACATGATAACAAACATAAACTTAAAAAGAAATAATTATGAAGTTATATCAAGTAAGGCATTATGACAAGAATTATCCAGGAAGAACAATTATATTAGGTTATTCAGGCTTAGTATTATTTAGATATAAAGATAAGATACTTGTAAAGATTAAACCAAATAAAAAACTAACCAGAAACTATTCAGAAAGTGAACAAGAATATTTAAAAGGTTATGTTGTAGTTAATAATGAAAATTTATTTTTTAACCCCTATATAACAACTGGATTTATTGATGGTTTTAAAAAATTATTTAATATAAAGTCTAAACCAAAACCTGTAAATCCTTTTGTATGATAGTAGATTGTAAAATTATAATGACAAATTTAAAAGTAAGAGAATTAACCGGACAAGATTCAATTGTACTTATGCCTTTTTCTTTTGATATAAGCATGGTTACTGCATATAGACAATCACTTGATGATGATAGTATTCCTGAAGAATATACTGTAATCTATACAGAATACGGAGATACTTACTGTATTGACATATCATATGGTGAATTTAATTATATCTACAAAAAATATATAGATGATAACTCAAATAAAGAAAAATAATTATGCCTTATATAAATAAATTAGATACAGATACTGTAACAATAAACATTGGATCTCTTGGTGTTAGTTACATATTATCACCTGCAACAATTGAATTAAATAATGTAGTAGCTTATTTTACATATGTTCAATTTGACGGTGTACTAATACCTGCTTATACAACATTAATGATGGTAGGAACAGGACCTATAACAGTAAATGAAACATATGCGGCTATTGATGCGCTAATAAATCCATAAACTATGTTAATCAAACTATTTGATATACAAAATAATGTACTGATACCTACAGAACATTGTTATTCATTAAAGGCTTTAAAAGATATTATGGAAGAGTATCCGGATAATTATTTAAAAATTTATCAGTACTTATTCTATATGACTTGTCCTAATCCTGATCTGAATCCTTTTTTTTATACACCAGTATTAGATAAAGAAGATCTTATATTAAAACAAATTGAAGGAAATTTTTCTACTGAAGATGATTCTATATTTATTGCTTTAAAGTTTTGTGAAAGAATGTATGAGACTCCTACATCCAGAGCATATAATGGTATAGCATCTATGTTAGATAGATTAGGTAGATATATGGAAACTACATCTATTACAGATGGCCGGGATGGTAATATTACAGCATTAGTTAATGCGGCTGCTAAATATGAAGCTATTAGAGGGTCCTTTAAAGGAGCTTATAAAGATCTTCAAGAAGAACAGAAGAGTACAGTTAGAGGTGGTCAAGGTTTAGCATATGATTCTTAATTATGGAAAATATATATACGGATATACCCACATGGGATAATGGTACTTGGACAACTACATCATTTGAATCAAGAGATGCTTGGAGAGATTATGTACTAACTCTATTTAAAACACCCGGTGAATATGAATTTGATGAGGTAAGTAATGAAGTATTTATTATTGAGTCAACTAAATTTAGAAATGATAAAGTATATTGCTTAGCTCCTTTTAAATCTAAAGATTTTGTAACATACTGGGAAGATCAAAAAACTAAATGTAGATTAGGTGTCTTAGTCAAATCTAAAGATAAAGTATGGTATCTTTCTAGAGACTATTATATGTGGTTAAACTTCTTACCTATCTTTGATAAAGAACAACAGAAGTTTGACTTTGCCCAGATAAGAGATGCACAATATCATATGGCTTTATATGAAATACTAGCTGAGTTATTTTATAAGCATGTTGCTATTCTAAAGAAAAGACAGATAGCCTCTTCATATTTTCACGCAGGTAAGCTTATAAATCAGTTATGGTTTGAGGCCGGTGTCACACTTAAAATGGGGGCCAATCTAAAAGATTATATAAATGAGAAAGGTACTTGGAAGTTTCTATCTGAATATGCAGCTTTTCTTAATGAACATACTGCTTGGTATAGACCAATGTCTCCTGATAAAGTAATGATGTGGCAACAAAAGATTGAAGTAAGAAAAGGAGATAGAAAAGCTGAAGTAGGTTTAAAAGGAACTATACAAGGTATGTCTTTTGAAAAAAGTCCTACAAATGGAGTAGGGGGACCGGTTAAATTCTTTTTTCATGAGGAAGCTGGTATTGCTCCAAAGATGAATGTTACATATGGTTATATTAAACCTGCACTAAAATCAGGTATGATTACTACAGGATTATTTATTGCAGCAGGTTCTGTAGGTGATTTAGATCAATGTGAACCACTTATGAAAATGATTCTGGATCCAGGAGCTAATGAAATTTATGCTGTAGAAAGTAATCTTATTGATGAAGAAGGTACTATAGGTATGTCAGGATTATTTATACCTGAACAATGGTCCATGCCTCCTTACATAGATCCTTATGGTAACTCTTTAGTAGAAGAATCTTTAAAAGCTTTAGATGAGTATTTTGAAGAGATTAAAAGAACTATGGATCCTGAAGATTATCAATTAGAGATATCCCAGCATCCAAGAAATATTGCGGAAGCATTTAAACATAGAAAAGTATCTAAATTCCCATCTCATTTAGTAACAGCTCAAATAAGAAGAATAGAAGATAAAGAATATGGATATGAGTATCTTGATATATCTAGAGATGAAACAGGTAAGGTAAAAGTTAGAGATAGTAATAAGCTACCTATTAGAGAATTTCCAATGACTAAAAAGACTGAAGATAAAACAGGAGTATTAGTAGTATACGAAAGGCCACAAGGTACTCCGGGATTTGGAGAGTATTATGCATCTATTGATCCTGTAGCTGAAGGTAAGACAACTACCTCAGACTCACTGTGTTCCATATATATAATGAAAGCTCCAGTTGAAGTAACTAAGGTTACTGGTACTGAAACTGAGACCTATATAGAACAAGACAAAATAGTAGCAGCATGGTGCGGAAGATTTGATGATATTAAACAAACTCATGAAAGATTAGAATTAATAATAGAATGGTACAATGCCTGGACTGTAGTAGAAAATAATATATCTCACTTTATTAATTATATGATATCTAGAAAAAAACAAAGATATCTTGTACAGAAAGATCAGATAATGTTTCTTAAGGATCTTGGTGCTAATAAAAGTGTATTTCAAGACTATGGTTGGAGAAATACCGGTGTATTATTTAAGCATCATTTACTTAGTTATGTTATAGAATATACTAAAGAAGAACTAGATACAGTAACTAAAGAAGATGGTACTATAGTTAAAACTACTTATGGTATTGAAAGAATCCCGGATATTATGTTACTAAAAGAAATGCATGCATATGTAGATGGATTAAACGTGGATAGGTTAGTGGCCTTTTCTGCATTAGTAGCATTTATGAGAATTCAACAAGCTAACAGAGGTTTCACAAAGAAAGTAATCATGGATGAAGCAGGTAAAAATTTGGAAAAGTCAAAAAATTTATATAAATTAAACAGTAGTCCTTTTCGTAATTTAGGTAAGTCATCTAAAATGGTGAATGGTAAAAGTATGAACAGATCTGCATTTAAAAATCTTAAATAAACAATATGCAAGTAATAAACGCATTGCAGGCTAAAGCTGGAGCAAAGACACAACATAATAGATTAGGTAGTGTTACACAACCTTTACAGTTTATACCTAAGATAGAAAAAGATGAGCACTGGGCTGCTTGGAATTTAGATTGGTTAGAGTGGCAAGGCCTTAAGCAAATACGCAGAAATGCAAGAAGACTTATGAAAAACTATAAACTTGCTAAGGGTATTATAGATAAGACGGATTACATAGTAGAAGAAGATAATGAATATAAAGATATTATAGATGTATTAACTGCTGAAGATGCATCAGCTTTAGAGTTAAAATTCTATCCTATTATCCCTAATGTAATTAATGTACTTGTAGCAGAGTTTGCTAAAAGATCTACTAAACTAACTTATAGAGCTGTAGATGAATTTACATATAATGAGATGATGGAACAAAAAAGATCTATGGTAGAAGAAACCTTAATGTCTGAAGCTCAAGTAAAAATAAAGAGTGCTCTTATGGAACAAGGTTTAGATCCTGAATCTGAAGAAGCTCAACAAGAATTAAGTCCAGAAAAATTAAAATCACTTCCTGAAATAGAATCATTCTTTAAAAAAGATTATAGATCTATGGCAGAAGAATGGGCCACACATCAACATAAAGTAGATGTAGGCCGATTTAGAATGGAAGAGTTAGAAGAAAGAGCTTTTAGAGATATGCTTATTACAGATAGAGAGTTCTGGCATATGCGTATGATGGAAGATGACTATGAGGTAGAATTGTGGAATCCTGTATTATGCTTTTATCATAAGTCTCCGGATGCAAGATATATATCTCAATCAAACTATGTAGGTAAGACAGATATGATGACTGTAGCAGACGTTATAGATAAGTATGGATATCTTATGACCACAGAACAAATGGAATCTCTTGAGGCCATTTATCCTATTAGATCAGCTGGATATAATATTGGAGGTTATCAAAATGACGGTACTTTTTATGATGGTACTAAGAGTCATGAGTGGAACACTAATATGCCTTCATTAGGTATGAGACAACTTACTACTGCAATGGCTAATTCAGCACATAATGGTGGAGATATAATTAATTATATTTTATCAGAAGGTGAGGATTATTATGAACAAGGTACAGCATATTTATTAAGAGTATCTACCGGATATTGGAAGTCTCAAATAAAAGTAGGACACTTAACTAAAGTAGCTGATAATGGTCAAGTTATAGTAGAAATTGTAACTGAAGATTATAAAATTACTGATAAACCAATCTATGATACAAGACTCTTTAAAAATAAAACTAAAGATAATGTTATATATGGTGAACATATAGATTGGGTATGGATTAATAATGTATGGGGTGGTGTAAAAATTGGACCTAATATTCCATCTTTTTGGGGTATGAATAATCCTGGAGGATTTACTCCTCTATATGTAGGTATTGATAGACCTGAAATAGGGCCCCTTAAATTTCAATTTAAAGGTGATGCTACTATATATGGATGTAAGTTACCTGTAGAAGGTGCCGTATTCTCTGATAGAAATACTAAGTCAACTGCATTACTAGATCTAATGAAGCCTTATCAAATAGGTTATAATATAGTAAATAATCAAATTGCAGATATATTAATAGATGAACTAGGTACAGTAATATTATTAGATCAAAATGCTTTACCAAGACATTCTATGGGTGAAGATTGGGGTAAGAATAATTTAGCTAAAGCTTATGTAGCAATGAAGAATTTTCAGATGCTACCATTAGATACTTCTATTACTAATACAGAGAATGCATTAAACTTTCAACATTTCCAGAAATTAGACCTAGAACAGACTAACAGATTAATGTCAAGGATACAGTTAGCTAATTATTTTAAGCAACAAGCTTATGAAGTAATTGGAGTTAATCCTCAACGTATGGGTCAAGAGTTATCTAGAACTACAGCTACCGGAGTAGAACAAGCTGTTGCAGCATCTTATGCACAAACAGAAACTTACTTTATACAACACTGTGATTATTTAATGCCAAGAGTACATCAAATGCGTACAGATCTAGCACAGTATTATCATAGTACTAATCCTTCTAAAAGACTTACTTATATGACTAGTGCAGATGAGAAAGTTAATTTTGAAGTATTTGGTACTGATTTAATGTTAAGAGATTTAAATATATTCTGTACTACTACAGCTAATCATAGAGCTATCCTAGAGCAGTTAAAACAAATGTCATTACAAAATAATACTACTGGAGCTTCTATATATGATCTAGGTAAGGTAGTTCAGTCAGAATCTATTGCAGAACTTAATCATGTACTTAAAGATTCTGAAGCTAAGTTACAACAACAAAAACAGCAAGAACAACAGAATGCTAAACAAATGCAGGATGACATGATTGCTTCTCAAGAGAAACAAAAGCAAATGGATATTCAAGCTAGAGCTGAAGAACAAGCTAATCAACTTGAAAATAATGTAGTTGTTGCTGAAATTAGAGCCGCAGGTTTTGGTGCAGCAGTAGATGTTAATGAAAACAAAATGTCTGACTATCAAGATGCTATGAAGGATATCCGTCAATCTGAACAATACCAAGATCAAAGTCAATTAGAAAGACAGAAAGAAAGTAACAAGATGGTTAATCAAAATTCAAAAAATGAAATAGAAAGAGAAAAAATTGCAGCTCAAAAAGAAATAGCAGCTAATGCATTAAGAATTGCACAAACAAATAAAAATAAATTTGATAAACCACAACCTAAGAAGAAATAAGATTAGCTATATAATGCTGAAAATAATATTATAAAGTTAGATTATTTTAAATATTAGAAGTTTATTTGTTTAAAAATACGTATATTAAATTAATAACCAACAATGATAAAATGAGTGAAGAAGCACAAAATCTTACAACGGTAAGTGAAGTAGAGGTAGATCTAGATGAGATGTTTGGAATGCCAGGTGCAGAAAGTGTAATGTTACCTGATGGTGACAAAGCAGTTGAAAAACCAAAAACAATGTTCACCAAAGAGATGGTGGATACTACGTTCCTTGACACTCCAAATGCAGATACTAAAACTACTGCTGAGGAAAAGATAGAAATTAATGAGACAATAGATGAGCTAAATGGTTTAATCTCTCAAGAAGAAGATGCTGGTAATAAAGGTAGACCAAAGGTTGATAAATCTGGACTATATGAATTAGCACAAAAAATGATTGAAGAAGGTAGTTTAGTAGGATTTGATGATGACAAAGCTTTAGAAGAATATACTACTAAAGATTTCAGAGAATTGTTTGAAGCTAACTTTCAAGAGAGAGAAAATAAAGTTAGAGAAAATACACCAAAAGAATTTTTTAATTCTTTACCACAAGAATTACAAGTAGCAGCTAAGTATGTTGCTGATGGTGGTCAAGATTTAAAAGGTTTATTTAGATCATTAGCACACGTTGAAGAGATTTTTGAATTAGATGCTGATAATACAGATCACCAAGCTGAAATAGCAAGACAATATTTGTATGCTACAAATTTTGGTGATGCTGAAGAAATTGAAGCAGAGATTGAAGATTGGGGAGATATGAATAAGCTAGAACAAAAAGCTAAGCAATTCAAACCTAAGTTAGATAGAATGCAAGAAGAAATTATTGCAAGAAAGTTAGCGGATCAAGAAAATAAAAAAGAACAACAAGCTCACCAAGCAAAACAATACATGGATAATGTATATGATGTATTGTCAGTAGGAGAGTTAAGTGGTGTTAAGTTAGATAAAAAAGTTCAGAGTATGTTATACTCAGGATTAGTTCAACCTAACTATCCTTCTATATCAGGTAAACCTACAAATATGTTAGGTCATCTTTTAGAGAAGTATCAATTTGTTGAACCAAGACATGACTTAATTGCTGAAGCTTTATGGTTACTTGCTGATCCTGTAGGATATAAAGCAAAGTTACAAGAGCAAGGTGGAAAAGCAGTTACAGAAAAAACTGTAAGAATGCTTAAAACAGAAGAAGCAAGAAAGATATCATCTACTACTAATGAAGCAGATGATAAAGAAGAAAAAACAAGAAAAACAGGACAGAGAACCATACCTAGAACTTCAGGTGGTAGCATGTTCAGACGATTTTAATATAAATAAATAAATAGTACAAATGGCAACTCCAGTTTTAAACAATGGTATATTCCTACGTGATACTTCCTATGCGGCATCATCACATGTAGATTCATACCACCTTGTGAACATGCTGAAAGATGCTGAGCCGATGGACCTTGGCCCAGTAGATTTATGGGCAATGGCACAGAAAGTAGAAATGCCTCTCTATCAGCTATCAAGCTTTGGAGGGAAAAATGTTATCAATGTTGATAATGCACGTGGTGAGTACAAATGGCAAACTCCGGTTTCTCAAGACTTACCATACATTATTGAAGACATTGAATCAGGTAATGATTTCAAAGGTGTAGATGGTACTACCTTCAAAATCAAACTTAACAAACGTGAATTTGGTCATGGTGATATCATCACTTATGATAAATATAACGGTGTTGAGATGTACATTACTGCAGATGATATCCTTCCAATTGGAGATGGTTTTATCTACACAGTACAGTTAGTTAACAATGATAACTACAAATATCTTGATAACAAGTATCTTGCTAATGGAACTAAGGTTTTCCGTAAGTCTTCTGCAAGAGGTGAATATGGTGAAAGATTCTCTGACATCCAAACTAACACAGGTTTCCGTGAATTCTACAATTTTGTAGGAGGTGCTGAAGCTCACGTACATTATTCTATTTCATCACGTGCAGACTTGATGATTAAAGGTGGAATGAATGCAGATGGAACAGTTCCTGTAACTGAAATCTGGAGAAACTTTGATAAGAATATTGATCCATCTGTGAACTCTTTAGAGGACATGGTTAAAACTATGGGTAAAGATTCAGTTAAAAAAGCATTTGACAATGGTGATTTGTCACGTACTTTCTTAACTAATATGGAAGCAGCTCACTTAACTAAAATTGCTACGGATATTGAGACTTACCTTATGTGGGGTCATGGTGGACGTGTACGTCAAGATGGACCAGATGATGTTAGATTATCTGTAGGTCTTTGGAAGCAATTGGATAATTCTTACAAAAGAATTTACAATAAGAATAACTTTACATTAGACTTGTTCCGTGGAGAAATCTACAACTTCTTTAATGGTAAAGTTGAATTCCAAGGTCCAGATCCTAAACGTTCTCTAGTAGTACAAACAGGTATGGGTGGTATGCGTATGGTCAATGAGGCTATTAAACGTGAAGCTGTATCTTCTGGTTTGTTAATTCAAGCTGCAGATATTGGTGCAATCACTGGTAAAGGAATGGACTTGAATTTTGGATTTGCATATACTTCTTACGTTATTCCATTCTTGGCTAATGTTAAGTTTGTATTGAATCCAGCATTTGATAACATCCACACTAATGATATTGAAAACCCAATCATTGATGGTTTCCCATTGTCATCTTATTCTTTCATTATCTTTGATATTACTGATAATACAAATGATAATATCTTTATGTTGAAATTATCTTGGGATAACCAATTGAAGTGGTGGTATCAAAATGGTACTATGGACTACATGGGACGTACTCAAGGATTCCAATCATCTGGACAATTTAACGGTTACCGTGTAATGATGTCTCAAACAATGCCAGCTATCTGGGTTAAAGATCCAACTAAGGTTCTTAAGATTGTTATGAGAAATCCAATTACTGGTGGATCATTCTAATAATTACCCTAGAAAGAGAAGGTCCTAAACAGCCTTCTCTTTTTTCTTTTTTTTTAATAACCAACAATTAATAACCAACAAAATGAGTTACACACACATTGAAACAACAAATGCATCTAAGTCAAGTGCTATAAGTATTAAGCCTTACTTTGATCAATCAGCATCTAATATGGGCCTAGAATCTTATGGATTATCTTTATTTGATGGAGTTACACATAATGAACAATTAGGATGTACTGAAAAAAACGGAGTAGTACATTACCTAACTGGTTTAAATGAATTTGCTTCAGAAATTAAGTTAATGAAAAACCCTGAAGAGAAAGCTGCAAAAATTAGAGAGATAAGAACAGCAGTTGCAGAACTTGAAGCAGAGTTAGCAGCTAATGTATTAGATATTGAGGATCCACAATTTTGGACTAAAGTGATTTTGATTAAACCAGATAATGCTGAATTCTTTAATAAGATATCATTATCATGTGGAAACAATCCTGTATTCTTAGATCCATCAGATCCATTTGATAGAATTAAATTATACGCAATTGAAAACGGAGGCTTTTCTATAGTAGCTAGAAGTTATGAAGATGCAAGATCAAGAGCAGTACCACCTAAGTTTTATTTAGATAAAATAGAGGAGACTATTATTGTTAAAACTGAATATAAGAAATTAAGAAATAAAGCTGGTGCAGAATTGCAAAAACTTTATGATAAAAATAGTGCAAAGTTATTTTACGTTGCAAAAGCTGTGGATACTACAAGTGTTCAATATAAAAAAACAACTCCTAATGATGTACTATATGAGAGTATGGACAGACATATTAGTGGTGAAGGTACTGAAGGAAATAAGGAAAGAGCTGCAAATGGTTTCTTAGAAGCTGCAGCTTTAGACATGGAAACATTAAAAATTAAAGCAATTGTTAAAGATTCCATATTTTTTAAGTATATTATTAATAAGGCAGATGGACATATTTATCATGCATCAACAAATACGTTGTTAGGTAGAAATGTTTCAGATGTAATAGAGTTTCTCAAGAACCCAATGAATGAGGATATATTGAAAGATATGAATCAGAAAATTGAGAAACTGTGGAATATGTAACTATATATAAAATAAAATAAGATGCCAAGAAAAACTACAGTAATTGATCCGGAAGGAAATAAAGTTACTACTAAAACTAGACAAACAAATGTATTTGGACCTAAAGGTTCATCTAAAGTTGTAACAAAATTTGCTACACCTGAATCATTTAAAAAACGTAAACAAGTAGAAACTTATAGTGCACCAACTCCATCAGATGATGAACTAGGTATAAAATCAAAAGGTGGTGCAACTAAAAAAATGTACAAAACAGGTGGTATGGTAAATGCTAACTCTAAAGTTTCTGCTAGTAAAACAGCAACTGGTAGAGTAGGTGGTATTACTAAAGCAATTTCTAAAGTTGCTGTTAAAGCTGCTTCTCCAAAAGGAAGAGTAGGTGGTATATCAACTGCTCCTAAAAAAGCTTCACCAAAAAAGAAATAATATCATGGCAAAGAAACTAGGATGTGCTTCTTGTGGAGGCACAAAGAAAATGGCTAAAGGAGGACAAGCGTCCTCCCGTGCTATTAATACTAAAGGAGCTGGTTATGCTAAAGCACAAGTTGGTGGATCAGAAATACTTAAAAAAGGTGTATATGGTATGGCAACTACTAATACAGCTAATGCAGGTATTGCTACTATGAAAAAAGGTGGGGTACCTAAAGCACAATTAGGTGCAATTGTTAAAGCTGCAAAAGCTGGTGTAAAAGCTGTTAAAAATGCTAAAGCTGCTCATTATGCAAAAGCTACTTCAAATTTAAAAAGAGTAGAAGACTGGGATGCATATCATGAAGGTCAAACTGCTAAAAAAGTAGGTGCTGCAATGATTGGTGTACCAGTAGGTGCAGCAGTAATTGGATCTGCTATATCAAGTAAATCAAAATCTAAAGGTACTAAAGCTGCAACTGGAGCAATGAGTAAAGCATTTCCTCTTAAAAAAGAACAATTAGGTGGTTTTTCTGAAAAAAAAGCAGAAAGAAAAATAACTAAATCTATTAAAAAGAGTGTAAAAAACTCAGGTAAAAAAATATAGTATCATGGGCCTAATAGGAGGAATTGTAAAAAGTGTTAAGAAAGCTAAAGCTGCTAAAGCTGCTAAAGCTGCTGATGATGCTGAAGATGCTGCAGCATATGCTAAACAAGCAGCAGCTATTAAAGATAAGATTGCTGCTGATAGAATTAAAACTACTGCTACTAAAGCAACAAAAGAAAAACAAGATGCTGATAATGCTACTAATACTGCTAATAAAATTAAAAATGATGCAGTAAATGCAAAAAATGCAAAAAGTGCAGCAGCCTATAAAAATGTTAAAGTAGCTGGAGCATCTGCTACTATTGGAGCAACTTTAGGAGCTGTTGGGTTTAGTAAACTTAATGCAGCTAATGCTAAAGAATCTATTGATGCTGGTAAAGCACTTAAGGCTAAAGGGCAGGCTATGAAAGCTAAAGGAGCTGCTCAAAAAGCCAAAGGACAAACTATGAAAGCTACAGGAACGGCTTTAAAAAATCATAAAGTAGGTGGTCAAACTAAAGCATTACCAAAAGCTGATTTAGGAGCTATTGTGAAAGGAGCTCTGAAAATTAAAAAAAATATAAATGTTATTCAAAAAGTAAATAAAATTAAAAATAATAATAAATCTAACCCTAGTACAAGTCCTTTTTCAAAAACTTTTAATGCGCCTTTTGATAAAGTATTAAGTAAGTCTTTGGTAAGTAAAGCTATACCTAAATCAAGAAATACTAAAGCTAAAAAAAGATAAATAATGTTAAACAGCACTCTTGCCATAAAGATTAAACAACGTCTAAATAAATTAGATAGTCAAGACTATGACAACATTGAATGTTGGCAAATTGTTGAAGGGTTTAATAAAGTTCAAGTTGAATGGGCTAGAAGACAACTACACGGTATTAATATAGTTAAGGAAGGTGATGAAGCTTCTACTAGAAGAATAGATGACTTACAAGTACTACTTAATACTCAACCGTTAGGTATTTCTAAAAAAGAAATATTATATTCAGCTCCTATACCGGCTAATTACTTACAGTGGAAAAGAGTAGATATATTTGCTAATACAGAAGAGTGTTGTGATACTAATAAAAGAATGATAGTATATCTAGCTGAAGAAGCTAACGTGAATAACTTATTAAGAGATCTTGCAAAGACTCCAAATTTTGAGTGGGGTGAAACTTTTGCTACATTGATTAATAATCAAGTTAACTTATATACTAATGATAAATTTACTATAGGTAATGCTAATCTCATTTATTACAGACAACCAGTTAAGATTCAAATATTAAACTGTGTAGATCCTTATACCGGTGTAGCATCTACTGTAGATGTTGAATGTGAATTTAAAGATGATATTATAGAACTCTTAATAGATGAAACAGCTAGTGTTATTGCTGGAGATATAGAATCAGGAAATCAATTCTCTAGAGGTACAGAGGGAGCAGAACGTAATAATTAAAAATAATGGAAACTCAAAGAATGCTAAAAAGAAGTGCAAGTTATTCAGCACCATCAACAGGATCTATAGATTCTATGACTGCTGCATGTGTATCAGAACTAATGAATGCTGGTACATCATTTCATAAATTACATCTTAAAATAACTGGTGTAGGTTCATATGCTGGTCATAAAGCACTTAATGATTTATATGATGCTTTACCTGGACATGCTGATGACTTAGCTGAAGGATATCAAGGTGCTAGTGAAAAACTATTAAGTTATACTGAAGCTTCTCCTACAATATTAAATTCAGTAGATGATGCTATAAAATATATCCGTGAAATTTACAGTATGGTGTCTAGTTTACAATCCAAGATGCCTTATTCAGAAATAGTAAATGCTCTAGATACAGTTAAGGATTCTCTAAATTCTACTAAGTACAAACTTTTATTCTTAAAATAATTTGATTATTCAAATATTTTAATTATATTATATTATATGTTTATAAATTAAAATTAAAAAAAATGGCTTATTTTAATCATGCGTTTCAAAAAACGTTTTTAGGTACAGGAAGTACCTTGACAAATAAAAGTGTAACTTTACTTAATGGTACTATTTTAACTAATGTAGATACTTCATTTGGTTTTGTTTTACCTACAGGGGATAATATTCCTAGTTATGCACTTAATCAATTACCTGCTTTAGGTACTGCATACAATAATGGATATTTTGGATTCTTTGATCCTAAGACTAATCTATTATCTGATTTAGCTAATTGCTGTTCAGCTTATCTTGCTGGTTCTGCAATTTATACTAATGATAAAATTGGTCCTTTTGCAGGAGGTTATCAAGAGACTAACAAGTCTAAAATGATTAACCCTAAATATGTTTCTGATTTTTATAGAGTTGACCCATGTTTACCTAGTACTAATGTTATCAATGTTGGTTCAACATCTTATACTGCAGGTGAAGCTGTATTAACTTACACAGATAATATTGATGGAACAGGTTATGCTAACTCTGTTACTCCAGTTTTATTTACTACTACAGGTGGTACAGGAACAGGTTTAACATATTTTGCAACTGTAGCTGCAGGAGTACCTACAATTATAGATGTAATGAATCCAGGAAAAGGTTATACTGCTGCAGATGTAGTTACATTAGTAGGTGGTAATAGTGATGCAACTGTAACAATTGATACTGTAAGTGTAGCAGCAGGTACTGCAAATTGTTGCAAAGAGTTCTTATGTGGTGAAACTTATTCATTACGTGTAGATATTAAAGGTTCTCCTGCTTTACGTTTGTTAAATCACAATGCTTATTTAATTGCTGATGCATACACAGGATGTTGTGCTACAGGTGCGCTTGCTCCAACAGCTGTTGATTCAACTGAAGTATTTATTCTTTGGGCTAATGCTTTACTTAATTCTCCAATAACTAAATCTTTCTTAGAAATTATAGTACAAGATGAAGCAGGTGTATTGTGGTATGCACCAGGAACTTCAGCAGCTTTCTTGCTAGCAGTTGGTGCAAATACTTGGGATAATTATGTATCTCCAGGTCATGTAGATGGAACTTGTGCAGGAATGATTATGAATGGTGCTTATGTAGATACTAAATTTGGAGATTGTACTTTCCAAATATCTGATTTTTATGAAAAGCAACCAGTTAAACTTTATGCATCTGAAGTTGATTTTAACGGTGATCCATGTGAGTTTGAAGGAATTTGTGTAGTAACAGAATGTGAAGGTAATCAAGCAATGGGTCTTGGTGAATCAGTTTTACGTGACTTGATTTTATCTGAGTCTTACCGTCAAAACTTCCTTGCATCTGATTTTAGAATTCGTGAAATTACTCAAGGTAATCAATTAGTTACTGCAATTGACCGTACTGCATTATATACACGTTACTACTTACTACATGTAGTTCCAAGATTTAATAATCCTTCAGGTACTTTTGATAATGACAGATATTTATTAGAAGTTATTACAAATGCTACTATTCCAAATCTTGAAACTGCTGTTAATGATTGGTTAGAAAGTTGTGGAACTGAATGCGCATTCCAAGAGTTTACTTGTGGAACTGATTGTACTCCAGTAACACCTTTCCCATCAGTAAAGAAATAACATATTTAAATAATTAATAATCAAAAAGGGAGAGGGTTTCAAACTCCTTTCCCTTTTTTATATTTTATACTATGGCAAATCATGTATTAAGTTTAGAAGTACCTACAGTAATGAATGCATGTATTTTAAGTATAATAGATACTAGTGTATATTCAGATATTGTACCTTTAACTTGTGCTACATTAAATATTACTGTACCAGGTTTTAATTATTCAAATCAAATTGATGTTATTCCGGGATTTAATAAAATACTAACTGCATGTGATTTACAATTACAAACTGCTAATTGTGGTACATCATATGTAAATATACCAGATGGTGTATATATAATTAAATACAGTGTATCACCAAATGATTTAGTATTTGTAGAATATAATCATTTAAGAATTACTCAAGCTCTTATTAAGTATAATAATATATTATGTAGAGTAGATATTGCTGCGTGTGATCCACCAGCTTTAATCAAAAAGAAATTAGAACAATTAAGATTAATAAGAATGTATTTAGATGCAGCTAAAGCTAAAGTAGAATTTTGTCTAGAACCGGATAAAGGAATGACACTATATAACTATGCTTTAAAATTATTAAATAAATTAGATTGTAAAAACTGTTAACTATTAAAAACCAATAAATATGGCTCAGTGTTCAAATTGTAAAAAAAATCTTTCTTGCGGATGTCAAAAAAGAGTAACATCAGATGGTAAATCAGCATGCTCATCTTGTATAGGTAAGTATGAAATTACTAAAAATCAAAATATTATTAAACCATTACAAAATCAAATTACACCAATACCATCTAATCAAATTAAATAAAATGGCAGCTAACTATCTTTTACTTACACCCTGTTGTGTTGGTTCACTTCCTTTAAAGTTTATTACTAATGGTATAGTACCTGGTGTATATAATTATACAGGTATTTTAGTACAAGATAGTTTTGGTAATGATTTAGTTCCTAATCAATGTTACACAGCTAGTTTACCTGCTCAACCACCTTTAGGTTTAATTAATGCTCCTTTACTTGCTACATTTACTCTTGTATCAGGTGGTTGTGGTGATACAGCAAATTGTGGATGTATAGCATCACCATGTCAATGTAGTACAGCAATTAATTTAGCTACTGTAGCAGCACAACTTAGATATATTGATTGTAACGGTAATATACAATTAACCGAGATATTAAATCCAGGAGATAGATCTTTAAAATACTGTGTTAAGCAATGGTTTACTGGTGGAGATATATTAGATTATGGAGCTTGTATAGATGGTGCTTGTCCTACCCCTCCTTGTTATACATTATATTCTTGTGATGGTAGTATAATTCCTTTTAATAGTGTAAGTGATTTAAGTTTATATTCAAATACTGGTGTATCTATTACACTTGTAGAGTATCCAGATATATGTTTTTTAGTATATGATAATATATCTTCAAATTGTCTTGATCCTCAAGTTGTTACATTTAATGCAATGGGAGTTGATTGTTGTGCATCAACTTGTTATTATGTAAATACAGGAAGTATTACATATGTAAGTGCTGATTTAATAGTAGATGCTATTGGCCCATTAAAGTTTTGTTCAGATATATATCCAGTTGTAGATGCTTTAAATGGATCTACAGTTACAACTTTTGGTGCATGCATAGATGAACTATGTCCGCAATCATGTTATGTATTAACTGACTGTGATGGTTTAGCAGATCCAATTTATACTACATCAGAATCAGTATTACCTTTTTTAGGTACAGGAGCTGCATTTCATATTAATGGTTATACCAATTGTTGGACAGTAACTACCTCTAAAGAAGATTGTGCATGTGCTATTAATATTGTTATTACAACTACTTATGTAGATTGTGCAACATGTGCGGGATACACAAGTTATAAACTAACAGACTGCGCTAACTCAGCAAATGTAATGTATACGTCTACTGATTTATCAGTATATGTTAATCAAGTTATAGAACAAGCTTGTCCAGGATGTTGGTATGTAGAAGAATTCTTTTTACAACCCCCAAGTAATACTGCAATTGTAGTCACTAATTCATTTATTAATTGTACTACATGTGAACAAACTTATTATCTTCTTACTGATTGTACATCAGTAGAACCAGATATTATAACTACTACAGATTTATCTGCAAATATTGGAGATGTAATAACATTAGATTGGTGTCCAGAAACATGCTGGCAAGTTTCAGAAACAAGAAACCATACAAGTTCTACTGTAGTATTTTTAAAAGGTGCTTATATAACTTGTGATGAATGTTTAATAGATGTTTTACCTTGTACATGTCAAACAGTAAAACTAATTAATCCATGTGTTTATTATAATATTAATGTTCCTATATTATTTGTAGGTGTTATAACATATACAGATTGTCTTGGTGTAATACATGATATTAATATTCCACAACATAAAAATGAAATAACTATACCTTTTTGTGGATCTAAGAATCAACAATTTAATATCCCTTACACGGTTATTGATAATGTAAACTGTAACATGTTAAGTTGGATAGATTGTAATGGTATAATCCAAACTTCAAGAAGTGGTATGTTACTTAATGAGATATCACCAAAAACTTGTGTAAAGAAATGGTTAATGCCTCAAGATCAATACGAGTATACTATATATGGAGACTGTACAAATGTTGATAAAACTTTTAATTGTCCAGTAGTACCAGAAATAGTTAGAACAGTAAGACCCGGATATAATACACCTACATGTACTATTGATCATTATGAAGAAATAGTATGTTCTTTTGCTGATGCAATGTATAGTAATGCATTAGAAAAAAGATATGGAATAACTTCATGTTGTCCAGAAGATAGAGAAAAATGGGAATTAAAATATGAATTAATAAATTTAGCAACATTAGTTAATCCAGATTATACTTGTGTTTCTTCAGGTACATGTTGTGATACACCCATATCAAGTTCATCAGGAACTTGTAATAATCAATAATTTTTACTATATTAATAATATACATAAATATGAAACCTACAAATTTAAATACAGCACCCTGTAGTCCAATATCAAGTAATTGTGTTATTTGGGCAGGACCTAACATTCCATGTATCAATCTATGTAATGGAAATACAGTGTCTGATGTAGTGTTTGCATTAGCAACAGAACTATGTGGAATATTAGATACATTAAATGTAGCTAACTATGATCTTACATGTTTTGGTATTACAGCTTGTGGACCAAATGACTTTCAAGCATTGATTCAATTCTTAATTTCTCAAATTTGTGAATTACAAGGAATTACCCCAAGTGAAATTAAAAATACTACTGGATGTCCAGATTGTTTAGTAACTGTAGCAGATTGTTTTGTTGTAGGTAATCAAACTACAATGAATCTTACAGATTATGTAAATATGATTGCAGCTAAGATTTGTAGTATTGTTGATGAACTTGTACTTATAAACGCTGCATTAACTAGTTTAGATATTAGAGTAACTATTTTAGAAAATGCTCCAGATCCTACTTTTACATTACCTTCTTTTATTACTGATTGTCAAATTGGAACATTAGCTCCAGGGAGTTCACAAATAGATATAATTCTTGAAGCTTTTATAAATGGTGTATGGTGTGATTTTTATGATGCTACAGGAACTACTGCAGAATTAATTACATCAATAGCTGCTGAATGTATTTCTGGAACAGACATGTCAAGAGCAAATCCAGGAGTACAAATGCAAGTTGCTTATCCATCATGGAATCCAACATCTAGTACTGTAGCTAGTACTCTTAATCATATATGGATTGCTTTATGTGATTTATATAATGCATCACTTACAGTTGCTGATACAAGTACAATTGATTTAACTTACACAGGTGGATTATTAACAGCAAGAATAATTGATACAGGTTGGATAAACTTAGAAGGCTTTACATTTTATGATATGGCAAAAACAGGTTCAGCTTCATTTAGACCACAATGTAGACGTATTGGTAATGTTGTACATTTTAGAGGATTACTAACCGTTCCTTTAGCTTCAACATTAGGAGGAGCTGCTTTAACTTATGGTTATCAATCATCACCTGGTTATGATAGTTATTTTGCAGCACCTTATGCATACACAGCAGCTACAGGAGTTGGTAGTTGTAATATTGGAGTTGGTGGTTATATAGAATTTAATCAAGGAGCAAGTGTAATACCAGCAGGTATATTATCTGTAGGAGAAACACTTGATCAAACATACGGTTTAGGTTGGAAAATTGCTGTTAGACCTATTGATGTAGGAACTACAAGTACTATGTTAACAAGTTTAACTAGTCTTAATATTGGTACAAATGGTGTTTTACAATGGGGAGTTTCAACTAATGCTGAAGATAGTGTAGTAGCAGGAAGTACAGCAGCCTATAATACATCACCTATAAATTATATTCAATCTATTGTAACTGCTGGAGATCATGTTCCTAAATTTTCTGCTGCAACTAGTGTATATGATTCCGCAGCTGCAGGTTTACAACCTACAGAATTATTTTATGATGCATCAATATATCCTTTTAGTGTTAATTCAACTCTTGCAGAAGAACTAGGAGGTTTAGGTGTAAGAATAGATGGATTAACTTCATTTATTAATCCATGTACTGTATCTACTATTACTGGTATAATCTGTTAAAATATAAAATATGTCTTGTTCAAAATGTAATAATAATTGTGGAAATAGTACTAAGTGCGGATGTACTGATAGTTACTTAACATCACCACTACCATGTCCTACTCCTGTAGACTGTCCTGAAGCACAATTGTGTTCAGAAACATTTGATTCACAATGTATTGTATATACTAATCTAGCTATCATATGTGACTCTACTGTTGTAGTAAATCCTACTACTCCAATTAACATAGCATTAAATAATATAGTAGACTACTTTTGTAATGAGATAGCTAATATCCCAATAGTAATTGTTGAAGCCGGAATTGGTATTGAAGTAGTACCAACTGTAGTAGGTATTACAACAACATATACAGTTTCAAATACAGGTGTAAGAAAATATGTTCAAAGTTTTGATAATGTTGTACTTGAAAATGTAACCTTGACTCTTCTTGGTATTGATCTTGCAGCATGTGGTTTAATAACTTTAGGTTGTAGTAATACTACACCTACAATTCAATCAGCAGATTTTACATACAACATTATGTTTTTAGAAACTATTTCAAATAAATGGGTAAGTCTTATGAATGAACCAACTTTATTAGTTTCATCAGATGTTATAACAGGAAATATTAGTTTTTATATAGACACTGCTACTGCAGAATCATTTACAGTACGTATAACAATTATTGGATAAAAGAAGTTACAGTTTGTTGGTTTCTGTGGCAAACAAATAAAGATCTCTGGGGCGTAAATCCCAGAGATTTTTTATGTTTAAGTAAATTAGTATATTTGCTTAGTCTAGAATTTCCTAGTCTTGATTTTTTTTAGTATATTAACTATATAGCATGAGTAAAGTATTTAACAAACCAGATTTAAATGCACCGAGGTATACAGAAAAAGTGCACCATATTATGAGTGATGATTTTTTTAAAAGATTTAAAGAAAAGCATCCCAGGTTTAAAGATGTAAATAATAAAGAATTAAGAAATATAATTAAAAAATTTAATGAGTTGTTTTATGATACAGCTATAAATAGTAGGGACGGTGTAAAATTTCCAGAAGAGTTAGGTAATCTGTTTATTGGTACATGTCAAACTAGTAAAAAAAATAATATTGATTTTGGTAAATCAAATAAATATGGTTTTTTAGTAAGTAATACTAATTGGGATACAGATGGTAAACTAGCTAAAATATTTTATACTAATGATTCTACTAAATATAAATTTATAAATAGAGAATGCTGGGCTTTTGTAGGGTGTAGAAATTTTAAAAGAACTTTAGCTAAAACATATCCTGAGAACTGGATGAATTATATTAGAGTTGATCCTATGAAAAAGATACGTAAGATATTTCAAGGAACAGTTCTTAAAGAAATGCGTAAAAATAAAGAAGCCTACCAGCTTAAAACATATAATGAATTTGACTTATGACAACAATAGGAGAAGCAATATCTAGAGTAAGAAATACATTGAAAGCTGTTAAAGAGGATCCTTTTTTAACAGACCGTACAATATATTTTTCTTTACTTAAGTATGGTAAGACTCTTTTAAAAAGAGAAGACAACCAAAATAGACTTATGAAAATGAGTTCTCTATTTCATGTATTACCTTATGTAGAGTTAATTGATATTGATAAAATTGAAGCTGACTGTGTGGGTATACATTCAGGATGTATTATTAAAAGAACTAAAGAAAAACTACCTACAATCTTTGATGGTATGTTTGGGCCCATAATTAGAAATACTAGTTCTATAGACGGAAGTATAAAATTATTTAGAACAGAACCTTCTCTATATGTATCTATGACTAAAACATCTACTCATAAATATAATAAGAAAATATACTTTTGGTTTTTAAATGGTTATTTATATATACCTAATGTAGATTGGGATGCTATTAAAGTAGAAGCAATATATGAAGGATCCACAGGAGATTTTATGTGTGAACCAAATGATTCTTGTACACCTAAACAAGAACAACAATTTGCTTTTCCTGAATATTTATTTTCTGAAATTGAACAGTTTGTAATTAAGGAACTTAGTTTAACATTAAACATTCCAACAAATGGTTCTGATGACAGTCAAAATGCTATAAGATAATGGATTATAACTACACACTTAAGTACCGTACATTTGAGCAATTGCTTGAAGATATTAGTATTGACTTTTCAGGATATACTTTAGAGAATATGATTGAACCTCAACAACTTATTAAAGTTGCTAAAAGAGTAACATATGATCTTGGCCTTAGAATTAATATGACAAAAGAAGTTGTATTAGAAGTTTGTCATGGTAAAGTAAAATTACCGGATGATTTCTATACATTTAATTTTGCATTCATCTGTGGTGAATTTTCTGTAAATACAGGATATGATATCGGTGGAACTAATATACAAGAAGTGCCTTATACAGAAACGCCATCTACAGTAGATTTTTGTTCCCCTCCTTCCGTTAATTGTTCTACATGTAATAGTAATCCTTGTAATCATACTGCAGCATGTGAGGGATCTGTAAGACCACCTTCTTATTTACCAGGACAATATGATCCAAATAATCCTTATGGAGATACTTGTATTAAACCAAGAGTATTTCTAAATTGTAAAGGTCAAGCTTATGAATTAGTACAAATTGTAAATGCTTCACAAACAAGAACTTATAGTAGTCTTATTCCTTTAAGAATGAAAACTAGTCAAAATATTGAATGTGACTGTCCTAACTTATATTACAATACACCAAATGAAGGTTGGATTAAAAATGGTTTCTTATATACTAATATGGAAACATGTAGTATATATTTAAACTATCAAGGTAATCTAGAAGATGAGGAAGGAAGTCTATTAGTTCCGGATCATGACTTACTTAATGAATATTATGAATATGCACTTAAGCAAAGATTGCTTGAGAACTTATACATGAATGGTGAGGATGTTACACAAAAACTTGGGTTAATAGAACAAAGACTTAAGGCAGCTAGAAACAATGCTTTAAGTATGGTTAACACACCTAACTTTGCTGAGATGAAGAAACTATGGGTAACTAATAGAAAAGCTATGTACAGTAAGTATTATGATATGTTTAAGTCACATTCCATAAATAGTATCTATAGTAATAATTATGGACCATCAAGAATAGTGTAATGGCAAAAAAAAATATACAAGGTACAACAGATACTAATACTAATACTTTTGTAAAGGGTCTTAATAAAGATTCTGATCCTTCTTTTGTATCAGAAGGTATGTGGACACATGCACGTAATGCATCTAATAATACTCTTGAAGGAGATTTAGGTGCATTATCAAATGAGTCATCAAATATAAATTGTGCAATAGCAGGTCAAACTTTAGGCCCTGTAGGATCTAAAAGATATATAATCGGGACCATATATTTATATAGTGATAAATGGGTTTTATTTACAGTAGCTTATGCATCTACTGGATTAGGACCAGCTATAGGATCTGAGATAGGTTTATATGAAGAAGACAGTTGTAATTACAGACCTATAGTGCAAGACATATGTTTAAACTTTAGTAAGTACTCTTTAATATCTGGAGCATCAAGAGAAACTCAAAATTGTTCATGGACTGTATTTTTTGCTGATGGTTTAAATCCAGATAAATATATTAATATAGGAGATCCTCAAACTTGGCCATCAGCTGATTATGTATGGAATAATAATAATACATATACCAATGGAACTTTTACAATGCAATGGCCAGGAGTTGCTTGGATACAATTATGTAAACCAGATACTACATGTGAATATTGTATAGATACAACTGATTTAGATTGTGATGCTTTGCGTTTAGCAAGACTAATGAAAACTCCTTGTATTAAAGTTAGTCCAGGTGTTGGTGCGGGAACATTATTAAATGGATCTTATTCAGTTACTTTAGCTTATTCTATTAATGGTCAAAAAGTAACTGACTACTTTTCAGGAAGTAATATTCAACCTATATATTCTGTTAATGATTCAGAAGGATCTCTTAATATAGAAATAGAAGCTGATACAGAAAATTTTGATGAGTTTATATTAGTAGTAGTACAAACTGTTAATCAAGGTACTGTAGCTAAAGAAATTGGAATATATTCTACACAAACCACTAATATACAATTAGATCAAATAAAATTAGATTTAATAAATGTTCCTATAAGACTACTACCTATTCAAACACCTGTATTTGAAAAATCAGATCAGATGATTGAGGTAAATAACTATTTACTTAGAGTGGGTCCTACAGCAAAATTTGATTTTAATTATCAACCATTAGCTAATCTTATTCAAACTGAATGGGTATCTGTAGAATATCCGGCTTCTTATTATATTGACGGAGGACATAAACCTAGTTATTTAAGAGATGAAGTATACCCTTTCTTTATTAGATGGGTTTATGATACAGGAGATAAATCTTCTTCTTATCATATACCAGGTAGAGTAGCTGTATCTTATAATGGACAAATAGAAAACACAGCTTATAATGATCTTAATACTTTAACAGGAGATACTCTTTTATTTCAAACTATTAATACAGCTACTGTAACTAGTACAACTCAATCAACATTAGATGATGGTGGAGTAGTTGTAGCTAGAGGGAAAATGGGTTACTGGCAATCAACTGAGATCTATCCTAATAATAGGCCGGACCTATGGAATTCAACATCTCAATGTTGGACAGGACAAAGTATACCAAGTCCCGCATATGACTTATGTGGTTTACCGATTAGACATCATAAATTTCCAGATAATAAAGTTGATAACCATTTTACTAATGGTGGTCAAAAAATTAGAATCATGGGTGTTGATTTTAAAAATATTATATATCCTAAAGATAATGATGGTAATGATATACCCGGTATTCTAGGATATGAAATATTAAGAGGATCAAGAGAAGGTAATAAAACTATTATTGCTAAGGGTATGCTTAATAACCTTAGAACTTATAATATAAAAAATGGTACTAATAGTCCAACTGGATTACCAACAGGATTATATCCTAATTATCCATTTAATACTATCACACCTATTAGTAGTTTAATAGGTGGACATGTAGCAGGACAAAATGACCCTTATATAAAATTGACTGATGAAAACGGAACTGTTATAAATCAGTCAGTTCCTTCTAATATAATAACTTTTCATTCACCGGATACTGGATTTAGACATCCTTTTTTATCTAATAGTGAATTAAAATTATATGGTAATTTAAAAGGAACCAGTACTCAACAATTTATAATACCTGATCAACATCCTCAATTTAAATTATTATCTGATGCAATAGTGTTTCCAATGTTGGTAGCTGGTATTATTGAATCTATTATATCTACAGGTGGTGAGTTTACTCTTAATCAAGCTCCAAGTACTGCAGCTTATGCAGATCTTTTAATATATGGACAAACAAATCCAACTGTATATGCTGGACAAGCTGCATGGTCAGCTGCAGTAGGGCTGTATAATGGTTTAATAGCTACATATTTTAGTACAGGTCTTAATATTGCTGATGCATTTGCAGGATATAGTATTTTAGATGGATATAATGCTGTACTTAGAGCAGCTGCTAATACAGCAGCAGGACTTGGAGTAATTCAAAATGAAACATTGAATTATTCAAGAACTATGGGTAAAACTGAATATCTTGGTACAGCATTAAGTATAGTAGCAAATGTACAACAAGCAGCTTTTTATTTTTCTGAAGGAGCTGAAATAGCATTAAGATTAATGTATGCTTTAGCTCCATATGATGACTATGCATTACAGTCTATTGCACATGGTTTTTATGATACATACTTTGCACCTTTAGCAACTAGTACTGTAAGATTTAATCTTGTAGATAGTTTTTATTTAAAAGATACATTACAACAAGTTCCAGAATTTAGTGGATTAAACTATAAAATTAATAATCTTAAACGTTCTCACACAGTTGTATTAAGAACAACTAATAAATTTAATCAGGATTTTGGACCTAGATTTATTAATGGCCCATCTGATATTGTTAACGGTTCTGTAGATAATTCATTAGTTACATTAGGTACAGCAGCTATAGCAGGTATGGGTGTTAATACAACAGATAATCCTACTGATGAATTTAATACAACTATAGCTAGTCATTATGCTGGAGTTAAAGTAAGAATAGATAATCAATATGGACAGTTAAATTCTATTAAGCAATTAATAGCAACTCCTTGTGAACAACACTTATCTGATTCAGGTATAGAAACTATTATTACTAGTACTTTTTGTCCAGGTATTGGACAATTAAGTCAACAAGTAATAGTAAGTACTCCAGTCTTTTTTGGAGGAGATACTTATATAAATAGATATACTGAAAAGAACAGCATGTTCTTTTTCTATGACTGGTTATATGGACAACCAGATGGTTTTGAATATAATTACTATCAAAGAAATATGATTGGAGCTCCAAGATTTTGGGCTAATAGTCAAAGATATGATGTAAATAATTTAACAGAAATTTTTAGTGTATCTAATATTTCAAATTTTATAAATGGAACTATTACAGGAACTGGTTTTTTACCTACTGGTTTTTATAATTTAGACTATACAGATTGGATATCAGGTTTAGGAATATCTCATCCTGGTTATGACTATAATAATGATTCACATGGTAATTATCCAGGATTTTTTAGAGTTAAAAAATCATATTTTTATTTAAACAATTCTTCAGTAAGAGACTTTTTTGTAGAGAGTGATGTACTTGTAGATTTTAGACAAAGTGGTAATACAATAGCTGAACAAGTTTATAATCCTTATAACTTTACTGATTTACCGGCTATATTTGGAAATAATCCAGAAACTATTACTAGAGGTAACTATTATGCTTATGACTATTCATTAAGTGTATCTAAGATATTTACACAATATTTTTCACAAGGAGCCTTACAAAGTAGGTATTATGATCCTAATGTAGCTAAGTTATGTTATACATATTATCCAGATAGAATAATATATTCTTTACCCCAACAACAACAATCATTTAAAGATAGTTGGTATGTATACTTAGCTAATAATTATAAAGAATTTAAAAATCAAATCAGTGGGGTTAAAAACTTTGCTAAGACTGGTATCTTTATTACATTTAAAAATGCAAGTCCTTTAGTTATTCAAGGTATTGATCAATTACAAACTGAAGCTGGTACTAAAATTACTATAGGTGATGGTGGTTTATTTTCACAAACTCCTCAAAGCGTAGTAATTTCAGATGATGCATATGAGTATGGTTCTTCTCAAAATAGAAGAAGTGTAATATCTACTCCGGCAGGTATGTTTTATATGTCACAAAATCAAGGTAAAATATTTCAATATACACAAGGTATAACAGAAATATCTTCTGAAGGATTAAAATGGTGGTATACTTTATTTATGCCATATCAACTTACTCAAGATTTTCCAGATTACCCACATCAAGATAATCCAGTAGCAGGTATTGGATGTCAATCAGTTTTTGATAATCAGAATAGTATATTATACTTCTGTAAAAAAGATTATAAATTAAAACCACAGTATGTCGGTAGAGTAACTTATGATGATGAAGCTAACGCATTTATGTTAGGTAAAACTCCTTTTGCTTTAGGAGACCCCCTTTTATTTGAAAATGCCTCATGGACAGCTAGTTATGATCCTAAATCTAAATTTTGGATTTCATTTCATGATTGGCATCCGGATTTAGTTATGCCGTCTAAGCATACTTTCATGACTACTAAAGAAAATGGAGTATGGAGACATAATGATTCATGTAATTCTTATTGTAATTACTATGGTATAGATTATCCTTTTGAAGTTGAAATACCAATGGTAACAGGCCAGACTATTACTACAGTAAAGTCTATGGAGTATATGTTAGAATGTTATAAAAGATCTGAATTTAATTGTGTTGATCAGTATCAAGTACTTGATTTTAACTTTGATGCAGCTGTTGTATTTAATTCAGAACAAGTATCCGGATATCTTAATTTAAATATATTTCCAAAGAATAATATTACTTTAAGTTTAGCTTATCCTAAATTAAATTTAACTAATCCTTCTTATGATATCTTATTCTCTAAAGAAGAAAACAAATATAGATTTAATCAATTCTGGGATATAACTAGAGATAGAGGAGAGTTTCCTATTGGATCAACTTATCCTAATACTACTCCAGTAATTCCAGGTACAACTGTTTTACCTGGTGCACATACTGAAGAAAATCTTTGGATTACTCAATCTAATGGTTATATTAAAACACTTAATCCAGTTAACTTAGATTATAATAAGGATCCTTTACAGAGAAAAAAACTTAGACATTATTTAAATGTATTACATTTGAAGAGAGAAGTTTCAGGAGACATAAATATGATTCTTAAAATAAGTAATAGTAAAAATCAAATATCTCAAAGGTAATGCATAATAGAAAAGTTCTTAAAACAGCTACTGAAGGTTTAACTAAAGCTAAAGCACCGGCTAAACCAAAAGATATTATCAGAGATCCATTAGGTCAATGGAAATATCCTGGTCAGAATACTAGAATACCTGCTAGTAATATTACGATGAAGGGAGTAAACTATCCTGTATTAGGACAACCTAATGTAGGCCAACCACAGATGATGTATCCTGGACAAGAGTATCAATTTCCCGGTGCTGATTATGTTGATGAATTTCCTCAACTTACTCAAGCTAAAAAAGGAGGAAGTCTTAAAAAGTATTCTAGAAGTTTAGAAGCACAGAATAAATTATTCCGTGAATCACCATTACTTAAAAAAGTTAAATCTAAAAAGAAAAAAATATTTGATCCTAACTCTAAATACTTTCAATCAGGTGGTGAACATGCAGCTACTATGCAATGGTTAAATGAACATCCGTATATGACAGATAAAGGTAAACCAGTCAATTTAAAAAAACTTAAAAATCTTGATGTAACTGGTTATCCTAGAATGAATAATGACAGAATATTTATACCACAAGCTGGTACATATTCTCCTGAAGATTATAAATTAGCAACACCTACTGAAGGATATTCCGGACTACCTCTTTATGAAATTAATGGTAAATATGTAAGTATTGATAAAGATTTTAATAAGCAATATTTTAATATGTCTCAACGTAATAGAATTTTTGGTAAAGATGAATTATATCCTATGTATGGTAGAGGAGAATATTATAAAACTAAAGAAGCTATTCCTCAAGAAGAAGACGGAGGATTTATAGAATTAGACTTAACTCCAGATGAGATAAAAATGTATAAAGATGGAGGGTACATAATAGAAGAATTACCAAAAGCACAACTTGCTGGACAGTTTAATCATCCTAATGCTGGAGCTACTAATATTTTATTTCAAAAACCTGCTCCAGTAAAACCTAATTCTAAATATAATTCAAATGTTCCAGTTGATTATCAATCTCGATTAAAGCCAGAAGTATCTGAAAGTACAAAAGTTGTGGGTTCAAAGAGTCAAGCACCACAACAAAAAACTCCATTAGGAGACCTTAATGATCAAAAAAATCAAGCTGACTTTCTAATTCAAAATGGCAAAGCTGCAAGATATTTAGGAGACAAGTACTATAATCAAAAAGGAGACCCTAAAGAGTTGACTGAATTAATGCTAAGAGAAATACAAAAAAACCCTAATATACAAAAAGACATTGATGCTAATGAATATAAGTTATTTTTAGAAAGAGATAAAAAAGCTAGAGCTCAACAAAATCTGGGTTATACAATTGCTAATAATGTGTCTTCCTTTATGGTAGATCCAATTACTACAGGAGCTAACTGGATGAAAGGTGAAGGAGCAATGATGGATCAAGGAACAGTATTACATGATCAATCTAATCCTGATTATGCTAATTATATGAAAGCAACAGGAGCTGATCAAGATATTGCTAAGTATAGCAATATGCTAAATCCTTTAGGTTATGTAGGAGATGCTAATGTACAAGCTAAACAAGGAGATTACTTAGGAGCTGCTTTAAGTTTATCAGATGCTTTTGGTGTAGGTAAAATGTTAAAGCCTATGGCTAAAGGAATTGCACCATCTATAAATAAATTAGCAACAGTTACTAAAAATACCGCAACTACTATACTTCCTCAAGTTAAGTCTATTGCACAAAAATTAGATAGATATGGAAGAAATCTTATTGATTCAGGATATACAGGATTACTTCAAAAGTCAATGCTTACAACAAGTCCCGCTAATTTAATACCTATGGGTAAAAAATTAAAAGGTGCCCATATACCTTTAGGTGATGTATTAGAAAATAGTGTAAAAAATTCTAATGTTAGTTTACCTCAAGATCCTTTATATTCACAGTTTAATAAAGTATTACCTCAAAGACTTAAATTTAAACAAAAACCTTTAAGTATTAAGAATAGTAAAAATAGGTCATCTGATATTTTTGCAGCAGAATTTAATCCTAATGCTCCAGGTACAAATTTATCGTTATCTAATAACGTAATACCTAGATCAGGTGATACTTTTAGAAATTTTGCAGGCAAGTTAACTCCTAGATATAATCCAACAAGAAATGCAAGCCGTAATATTATTGATAATCAAGGTCTTGTAAAAGAAATACCTTTAACTGATCCAAGTATTTCTTTAAAAAGAAGACTACCTTTTAGTAGAAAGTATGTAAATATAGATCCTGAAAAGTTAATGAATAATGAATTTCAAATGTCTACTATGGGATCTGGTCCCCAAGCCCTTGCTGAAAAATATGCAAGTACAGCTTTAGGTACAGGATTAGTAGCATCAGCTATTGTAGGAAGTAAAGGAAATTATGGAAATACTTTTATAGAAGGAGTTAAATCAGCTACTCCAGATTCTTATTTAACTTCTCCGACACCTTATTATATACCTACATTATATGATGCAGGTAAACTTGTTTATGATGAAACAACATCTGAACCTGAAGAAAAACAAAAAGGTGGCGCTTTTGAAATAGATGCTGATGAAGATATGATTAACTATTTAATATCTCAAGGATATACAGTTGAAGAAATGTAAACATTAAAAGTTTATATGTTAAGTTTAAAATTATTATATTATACTATATACAAATACCAATGGAAAAAAGACGTGTAAGAATATATAAAGCTGGTGGAGAACAAGGATCTTATATTAATAAGACTCAGCAGTATTTTCAAGAAGGTGGTATACCTCAAGAACAACAAGCTCCGGCTCCTACAGATGAAGATATAGTTATGTTTATTATGCAAACTTTATCACAACCTAATGGTAGTATAGAACAAGCTCAACAACAATTATTGCAATCTAGCATAGATCCAAGAAAAGTTAATCAGTTATCAGAAGTAGCTTTAGATTATATTAATGAGCAAGCAGATGCTAAGCAAGCAACTTCCATGGAAGATGATGAAGATGCTACTGAATTAAATGCTGAACAAGAAGCTACTGATAGACAAGCTGCTGAACAAATAGCTTACGAAGATCAACAAGCACAACTTCAACAGATGTATGCTCAATCAGAAGAAGGTGGTGTAGATTTTAATCAGGAAGATCCTCAATTTATTGAAGATGAAGAAGATGTTCCTCAAATGGCTAGACGTGGCGGACCTATAAGTAAAAGAAAGTATATTGATACTTTCATGAAGCTTACTAAAAAAGCAGAGGGTGGTAAAACAAATTCAACTGACATTCCATTAGGTGGAAGAGAAGAAAGAGTTAATAACTTTTTAGGTTCTGTAAAAAATGAAGCTAATACTGCTGCACTTAAGCAACAAGCTGAAGAACAGTATAATCAGTACATGCAACATTTACAACAACCTCCAATGATGCAAGGTTATGCACAAGATGGTGGTATATTTCCTGATCAAAATATTGATTCTGAAAATCCTATGCACCATATTGCAGCTTATGCTACTAGTATACATGACATATTTGATAGTCCTCAAATTGGTACAAATACTGAATTACAATTTGGTGGATGGGGTCATGGTAAAGAAAGACGTGCAGCAAGAAGAATGAATAGAATGATACCTCAAGGATTTAATCCTATGATGCAGGGTAATCCTTTTATGCAAGGTAATGATCCTCTTTCTCAATTTACTCAATTTATGCCTAATCAAGGTAACTTAGGTTTAGCTAATATTGATGTACGTAGAACAGGTATGTTTGGTAGACCAAAAGAATATACTATTAATTTTAATCAACCTGCATATAATAGTAATAGATCAGAAGCTGTTACACAAGAAATAGTAAAAGATGATGTTGCTGAAAAAGAAGTAATACCAGAAGTTGTAGTAACTGCAGACGAAACTGCACCTGTTGTAGCTGAAGAAGTAGTTACTAAAACAACGTTACCTACAGCTGATGAAATTGAAATTGTAGGTACTAGTAATGGAAAAAAAAGTACTAGTACAAGTAGTAGTGTAAGTACTAGTAAAAGTACTAGTAAAAGTAATAATAAAGATGCTAATAAAAGTAGTGCAACTACTAGTAAATCTCCAATACGTACAGATTTAAAGTCTGGTAGACATGTAGATGCAAAAGGTAATTTACATATTAGGCATGTATCAGCAGATGGTAAAGTATATAATAAAATTATGCCTGCTGGTTCTTTTACAAAAGAATCAATGTCATCATGGGAATCTTTTAAAGAAGATCCATTAAAGTGGATGGGATATCAACAAGGCGGTTTTACAGATGAAGAATCCGGATTAACAAGATTTACAGGAGGAGGAGAAGACTTTAGTCAATATGATTTAGATTATTCTGATTCTAAAAATACTATTAGTCCTTACTTTCAGCAAGGTGGATATTTTCAAACAGCTGGTCAAACAGATAACACTGTAGTTGATATTTTAGATACATCAGGTAATGTAGTCAGAAAAGGTACATTAGCTGAAGCTGAAAGAGCTGGTTTAAATCATAGAGTATCTCCTACTACAAATGCATCAAATACTAATACAACTCAAAATACTAATCCTCAAAATTTTGATTATGCTCAACAGTATTTAAGAAGTCAAGGTATACAGTATAACCCATCTGTTTTTATGCCTCCTAATGGTATAACCCGTGGAGCTAATTGGAATAAACCAGTAGGTAGACCATATGGTACAGGAACACTTAATCCTATTAGTGGAATGATTGGACCTAATGCACAAGTAAGTAGTATTAAAGTAGATAAAATTAGAAGATTTGGTCCTAATAAAGGAGATGCAAAAAAGTTTACAGTAAACTATAATGTACCGGGGAAACCAGGTATTAATGCATCAGGTACACCACAAAGTTATAAAGGTTCTGATGGGCAAACACATTGGATGGGATCTAATGAAGGTACAAAAGGTGTTATTGGTACAGCTGATAAACCGGAATCTAGAGCACGTAGTATGTACAGAAGATTAACTGAAAAGAATTTTGCTCCAACGGAACAAAGTACTACAGGTTTTCATGATAAAAATGATGAAGCATATAAAAAAATATATGGTCATTATCCAGGTGAAGATACTGTAGATCCTAAGTTAGCAGCAGAATTAAAATTTATACCTCCTACTCAAGAACAATTAGAAAATGAAACTTATGAACCAGCTCCAACTGTAGATTCAGATATTAATATGCTTACAAGATCTAATAAGTATAGTCCTGAAGCTATACCACGAGAAAGTTATATGCAAAATCAAGAAATTATACCAAATCAATTTAATGCTGATCCTAATTATCAAGCAAGACAAGAACCTCTTCCATTAGAAGAAGGACAAGAAGGACCAAGTACAGAAGAAGATGCACTTTATGATCAACAATATAATCAACAAAGAAATCAAGATTTAGCTGGATTTGGTGCTGGATTATTAGGTGTACCTAATGAACAAGATTTATATAATCAAAGTCAAGGTGATGTATCAGCTGAAGAAATGCAAAATTATGAATTGCAAAAAATGTATGATCAAAGTCAACAATATCCAGAACTTGGTGATTTAGAATCTCTTGACTATACACAACAAGTAGGTCCTCAAGCTATTCCAGAAAATGTACAACCTATAACTAATGCTTCAAATGTTAGAGTTACACCAACTCAAAATAATAAGAATGAACTTGTTTCTCAACGTACATTTAGACGTACACCAGAAACTGTTAAAAAGAAAACACCAGAAACTACATGGTTAGATGATAATTCAAAAAATATGAGTAGGCAAGAAAGAGCCGATTATCAAAATAAAGAAGCTAAAAACTTTCAAAAATTACAAGATTTAAAAGAAAGTTATACGCAAGAAGATCCTAGAGCATTTAGAAAAAGTCAACAAGCTATTGATAATACTGGAAAACGTCAGTTTGCAAAAATGTCACCTACACAAAAATTGGATTACTTAAATAGATTAAAAAATGTTGATATTAATTTATATGAAGGTTATTTAAAACTTTTACAAAAAGGAGGTACAGCACTTCCTCAAGCTCAGTTTGGTGATACCGGATCTAATATACCATTTGGATATTTTAAAGATCCTAATGGAACAGGAGTTTATAAAAATTTAGCCGGTGATATTCATGCACCTAAAACTAATTTTGAAGGTAATGCGGATAAGCTAATGCGTGAGAATCCTTTGGCTATGGAGAAAAACTTTACTAATGATGTAACTGGTCAAAAAGCTGGTATTCAAATGGGAGAAGATGGAGCATATCAAAATAATGGTTTATTATCTGATGAAGAAAAGCAAAATGGTGCTATGAATCAATTTTCACAAAAGTTTAAAAATAAACAAGAGTGGAACATTGATGCACAAAGTGCACTAGATTTTACTAATGCCGGATTAAATAAAGGTATATCATTATTAGATCAATTTAATTCTGCTAAACAAAATAGAAATCAAGGTAATATATATAATGCAGATCAGTTATATGCTACTACTAATGAAAAAGATAGAGGTGATTGGGATCAAGAAGGTAGATTTAGATTAGATCAAGAAGGAGATAACGGTCTTAGAATGGGTAAAAAAGGTGGTAGTCTCCAAGGTGAAGAAACATGGATGTCTGAAGAACAGATCCGACAGTTTTTAGCAGAAGGTGGTGAATTAGAATTTATTTAATAAAAGTATTATGTATAGAGTAAAAATAACCAAACTACCTGGTAAAGCTACAGGAGGTAAAATTAATGGTAATCAAATAGCACCTAACCAATCTCTTAGTTGGGGTGGAGCAGATATGAGTAGTGGGCCTGAAAATATCAGTGTAGCTAATACTATTTCAGCTGTACCTAGAGATGAAGCTAATTTAGAAGCTGAAGGAGGAGAAACTGTTTATGGTGACATTAATGGTGATGGTATGGCAGAACACCTTACTATTAAAGGGCCTAGACATTCTTCAGGAGGTGTACCATTAAATCTTCCAGATGATACTTTTATCTTTAGTGATACTAAATCAATGATGCTTAAGGATCCTAAAATATTAGCTCAATTTGGTAAAAGTGTAAAAGATACTAAATCATATACACCAGCTACATTAGCTAAACAATATGACTTAAGTAAATATAGAAAATTATTACAAGATCCTAACTCAAGTACTTTAGAAAGAAAGACTGCAGAGATTATGATCCGTAATTATACTATGAAATTAGGAGCCCTTGCTGTAGCACAAGAAGCTAAAAAAGGTTTTCCTCAAGGTATACCTGAAGTAGCTAGGCCATATATGGAAGCTAATAATATAGCAGATGAAGATTTAATTCCAGAATTAGCTCAACAACAATCTCCTCAAGAAGAGGGAATGGAACAAGGTATGGAACAAAATCCTCAAGAAGAGATGATGGAAGCTCCACAACAAATGCCTAATGGTGAACCTATTGCTATGCCAATGGGTCAATATGGTTATGAAATGAATTCAGAATCAGCTCCATTTAATCCGGGATACGTATATCCTGAATATACAGATTATGAGAAAGTACCTCAAGAATATGCTAGAGGAGGTAGTATGCCTAAATTACAATCAGGAGGAACCCCTTATGGTATGAAAGAAGCTTACACTAATGCAGAGTCAGTAGTTAGATTAAACTTCTATAGAGATAAATATGGTTTAGAACCTATTGGAGGAAAAGGTAAACCTCTTACTGAAGCTGATATTAAAAAAGCTGCAGGAGAAATGCAACAAAAAATTCTTGAAAGTAATCCTGAATTAGTAGCTGACTACATACAAAATGTAAGTCACCAACCTAGTAATGCAGTAAAAGCTACATTAAAGAAAAAAGGTATTACAGTAAAAACAAATCAAGATATTGTAGATGCTTTAAAAGCAGGTAAGGTTTCAGCTGCTGATATTAGTGCTGGTTATAAAGATGATGAATGGTGGTACCGTGCTTTAGATACACAAACAGTAAAATTAAATAAAGCTGACTATGAAGCTCAAATGAAAAAAGAAGGATCTATTGATCAGAATGGTGATAAGTATTGGCATGATGAAACAAATCCGGAAATGTATAATAAATATGTTATGAAAGAAGCAGCTGCTGATGGTATTAAATTAACACCTGAAGAAATAAAAGCAGGAGCTATTAAAAGAGCTGATGAATATACTCCTGATTTTGAAGAAGCTCCTGAGTTACGTCAAGCTGAATGGATGACTCCTGATAAGTTAAATTATTATGGTGCACTTAAAGATAAATCAAGAATTAAAAAGTATATGCCTTGGGCTCCAAGATTTGAACCAGAAGTTCCAGATCCAACATATTTAGATCCAACAAGAGACTTAGCTCAACAAAGTGAATATGCTAATTTAATGGCGCAACAATTAGGACAGTTTAGTGGACCTCAAGCTTTTGCATCTAATATGTCAAGTATACAAGGTACAGGAGCAGAACAAGCTGCTAATACATTATCTAAATATAACAATGCTAATGTTGATATAGCCAATACGTTTACTCAAAATGCAGCTAATACTAGAAATCAAGCTCAAGGTATAAATCAAGGTGCGGCTCAAAGATTATATGATCAGAATACAATGGCTAATCAACAATTTGATAATGCAAAAATTGCAGCTGATCAAAATGTAAGACAAGCATTTGGTACGGGTTGGAAGAATGCATCTAACTTGGCTTTAACTAATGGATTATATCCACAATATGATATAGATGCTAGAACAGGTAATTTATGGTTTGAAGGTGGTAAAGAGTTAACTGGAGAAGTTCCAGGAGCAACTTTTGATAGTTTATTACAAAAGTATATAGGACAAGGTTTTAGTGTAGAACAAGCTACGGCAGCTGCTAAAGCTGCAATGAGTTCACAAACACAATCTACTCTCAATATGGATAAGATCATGCAAAATGCTGAATCAAAAAATGGTGGTGCACATACTTCTGGTTATGTAATGGGATCAGATGTATTTCCATTTATGTTCTATTAAACTTTATATGTTTAATAAACTTATAAGATTTTAATATATTTACAATATAGATAAACATTAATTATGGCAACATATTTACAATCAGTATCAGGTATATATAAGATTACTAATATAATTAGTGGTAAAATATATATTGGTTGTGCTTCTAACATAAGAACTAGAATAAATGGTCACCTCTATGCTTTAAGAAGAGATAGACATAAAAACAGTTATTTACAAAAAGCATGGACTAAATATGGTGAAAAAAACTTTATTTTTGAGATGATTGAAAAATGCGATATAACTAATCTACATGCTAAAGAACACTACTGGGTTAATGAACTTAATTGTTTAGATAGATCTATTGGTTATAATTTAAAACCTACAGATCCTAATAGTTATTCTATTCATTCTGAAGAGACAAAAGAAAAATTAAGAATTGCTAATAAAGGTAAAAAGCCTTCTTTAGCATGTATTGAAGCTGGTAAAATATACAATGCATCAGAAGAATGCAAACTAAATTTAGCAAAAGCTAGAAAAAAATTAAAAAATGTAGATTTTAATATTGTTAATGCACATAAAAGAAAATCTATAAAAAATATAATTACAGGTAAAGTATATGAATCTTTAGCAATTGCTGCAAATACTTTAAATATTCCTAAATATGAATTATCAAGACGTATTTCAGGAAAAAGAAAAAACACTACTAATTTAATTTACTTATAATGAGTACTTATCTCCAGGGCGTAACAGATTATATACCTCAGTTTCAACCTTTTCAACCGGATTTAAATTTCTATAATAATGTACTGCAAACAAAGCAGACACAATATGATAGTAACTATAAACAATTAAATCAAGTTTATGGACAATACCTTTATGCAGATTTAACTCATGAAGATAATATTCAAAGAAAAGAAGAACTTTTAAAAAATATAGATGTGACTCTTAAAAAAGTATCAGGTCTAGATTTATCATTAGAAAAAAATGTAACTCAAGCTACTCAAGTATTTAAACCTTTTTATGAAGATCAATATCTTATGAAAGATATGGCCTTTACAAAAAATTATACTGCACAAAGAAATAGAGCAGAAGGTCTTAAAAATTCATTAGATGAAAAAACCCGTGCTCTTTATTGGGCAGATGGTGTAGCTGCTTTAGATTATCAAAGAGAAGAATTTAAAGAATCCGCAATTGCAGATACTTTAGGTATATCAAATGCTAAATATACTAACTATGTTAATGTACAAGAAAAAGCATTACAGATAACTAAAGAAGCTGGTTTATCTATGGAAACTGTTAAGTGGAGTCCTGATGGTAGATACATGGTTACTACTAAAAATGGTGAACAGTTAATGGAACCTCTTAGTAAGTTACTTGAATCTCAGTTAGGTAATGATCCAGCTATTCAAGAAGTTTATAAGACACAAGCATATGTAGATAGAAAAAACTTTGCTGCTTCTAATGCTGCTCAATTTGGTGGTGATAAAAATGCTGCTGAAATGAATTATTTAGAAACTAATTTTAATAGATTAAAACAGCAACAAACAATGCGTTATGAATCTTTAAGAGATGATACAGTTTCTTATGATGGCAGAATTAGAGATATCCAAAAACAAATTAATTCAGGTGATAAAAATCCGGATTTACCAAAAGCTTTAGCTAACTTAGAATACGGTAAACAAATAAATGATGATGTACTTAATAGAGTAAAAGTAGATGTTGATGCTATGCAGGATAGACAAGGTACTGCAACAACATCTACAGGATCTGAAAATCCTTATGGTGACATTAAATCCTTAAGATGGAAAGTAGATAATGCATTAGCATCATCATTAATGGAAAAAGATCTTGATGAGTCAGCTCAAATATTTGCATTTAGAGATGCTAAACAAAGTATTGTAGCTGATCCATTTGCGGTAAGTGCTCAAAATCATTCATATAGAATGCAAGAAGTTGCTTCTAGTAATGCAAGTAGAGAAAAAGTAGCTGCGGCACAAATTAGAGCTGCAGATAAAAGAGCTAAAGATAAATGGGATTTATCTACAGGAGCTGCACATTATGATTCTCAAGAATTTATTGAAGATGCAAATGGTAATAAAATACCAAATCCTACTTTTAATCAAGTTGTTAAAAATGAATCTTATGATAATATTTTTACAGAGTTTGAAGATAAAGGAATTGCATCAGGAGAAGTTAGCATGGCCCAATTAAGTAGAAATATTTCAAGTAGACAAACTAATACTTATGGTGTACCTTATATGCAAGAATCTTTAGCATTATTAGATCAAGCTGTAAAAGAAGGTGTAATGACTGAAGCACAAGCAGATAAAATATTACATACTGAAAAAGATAAAAGTATGACTCGTGCTAAATTTAAAGCAGGTTTATCAGGTAATGCCGATGCTTTTTTAAAAGGTACTGTTGGTGCAAATAGTTTATTTTGGATTTCTAAAAAATTAGATTATTGGATAGATCATAATAAAAGTGTAAGTCTTATTACAAAACAAAGTCATCCAGGTTACACAAAAGCATCTTCTAATTTTAAAGATTATACTGGTTATCTTGAAGCAGATAAAAAGTGGAGAATTAATGGTGCAAATCAAGTTGAACAAAACCTTACAAACCAAGGTCTTAAAGATGCTCAATTTTTATATAGACCAGATGGTACTTTAAGAAGTGAAGATGAATTTAATAGAATAGCTAGAAAACCAGGAGCTCCTACAAAACTAAATAAAAGTTTAGCTGCAATAAATCAAGAGTTAACACAGTATGTAAAAACAAGATATTTACCTCAGTCTAAATCAAATAGTAATGCGGACCGTATGAGAGATGCAATGAGGCTTGGTCAACGTGATCCACATGTTATTGAGCTTCAAAAACAAGCAAGACAAATAATAGCTACTCCTGGATATAGTGCACTTCCTGATGATACTTATCAAAATTTAGTAAGTGCAGCTGGTAAAGCTTGGAAATCTTCAACTATAAAAACACCTACAGCTATACCAGGACTTTCACAAAGTGGTTTAGGTGATATGACTGCTAGTGGTTTATTTACACCGGGAAGACAATCAATTAATGTTGCTCCATTAGCTTTTGGTACAAAAGGAAATGCTTATTTTCATGAGTTTGAAAGAGATTTTAGAAAATTAGATTTTGCTACATCAGGTATTAGTTTTAATGGTACCAACTTAAGCGATGATAAAGATATTAGATATCAGCAAACACAATCTGGTAAAAGAATGCTTAATGATATGATCTTATCAATGAATGATACTAAGAGTAAATATAAAAACTTTAAGATGAGTAGCCAAGTTATTGCTGGTGGTAATGCAGATAAAGGAGCTATGATTATTTATCCTGATGCTGAATGGTTAGCTAATTATATAAAAAGTAAAGATGGTGCAGGGTTACTTAATGCAGAAACAGATTATAATGATATATTAACTAATGGAATAAGCGTTGTTTCTGATTCTAAAAATTGGTCTAATGGTTTATTTGTATCTAGTTATTTAGATCCTATTGCGGCTATTGTAGAATCTAATCCTAATGGTTACCAATGGAAATCAATGGATCAAAAAACTTCATTTAATGTTACTAAAAATACTACAGGTACAGGTGATTATAACTTAGAAACAAACTATAGCCTTTTAGATCATGAAACAAATACATATAATGATTATACTATATATGATAATATGACTACTCAAGGTAATAACTTAAGTAAAGCAAAATTACATAGTATAGAGGTAGCTAATAAAGTAACTCAACACAATTCAGGAAGATAATGGCAGAATCGGATGTACCTTTTAATTCACTAGATTCATTAGGATCTGGTTATGGTGGAATAGATGCACCAGATTTAAATACTAAAAGTTTATCTGCTTTTGAAGGAGATAGATTATCTATGCCATCCCCTGATTTCCCAGATCATTTTACACCTATGATGCCTGGTGCAAATGAATTAACTAATCAACAACATTCCATAAGAAACATTGTTGGTAACCCAGCTACTAAACCTGCATCACCTAAACATACAAATGTAGATGTTTTTGCTGCTGGTTTAAAGCAAGAAATTTTAGCTCATAATCAAGCTAATCAAGATAAGAATGAATATGCAAGGATGTATTCATATAATGCAGGTCCAGACGGCAATGCTTTTTATGATAGATATAAAGCATATGGACAAGAAACTTTTGATAAAATAGGTTTCCATCCTTATAGAGATAATGAAGCTATATTTAACGCAGGTACATCTGGATGGCAAGATACTAAAAGAATGATGACTCATTCTTTTTGGCCATTATTTACAAGAGGTTTTGTATCAGGTCCAAAAAGTTTAGGTAAAATGCTTCAAGGAGATTTTTCAGCTGATACAGAAGATGCTGCATTTTATTCTAGAGCAGCTGCTATTGGTAATTCTTCTAAAGGTGGTGTAGGTGGATTCTTAAATAATACTGCAATGAGTTTTGCTTATACTGCAGGTATTATAACAGAAGCTGTACTTGAAGAAGCTGTAGCTATTGGAGCAACAGCAGTTACAGGTGGTGGAACAGCACCCGCTTTATTTGCAACAACAGCTAATGCAGGAAAAAATTTATTAAGAGGTATTAAAGGATTAGATGCAGCTACTGATGGAATGCGTGCTGTAAATGCTACAGTGCGAGGTCTTGACAATGTTAGTTCTGCAAGAAAATTTTGGGACCTATCTAAAATAGAAAAAGGTTTAAATAATTCAGCAGTAAAGTTTTTTAATCCTTTAGAACATTTATCAGATGCAGCTCTTAAGATTGCTAAAAATGAAAATAACTTAACAGGTTTAGCTAGATTAGCAGATGCTGGTAGAAAAACTGTTGGTGGATTCTATGGTGAAATAAGAGGTATTAACATGGCCTTGTCTGAAGCTAGATTAGAGGGGGGAATGAAGCAGAATGATGTTTATAATAAGTTATATAATAGCTATTATAATGAACATAAAGAAGCGCCTTCAGATGAAATGCAGCAAAACATGATGAATCAAGCTAAACAAGCTGGTGTAACTACATTACAATGGAATACTGCATTAATATTTATGTCTAATAAAATTGTATTAGATAATCTTGTAGGTGTTAAAGGTAGAGGTACTAATTTTTTATCTGCTAAAACAAAAGATATTTTAGATTTAAAAGGAGGTAGTATTGCTAGAACTACAACTAAACAAACTTTAAAGAGTGGTAAAAAAGTATTAACTCCTGAATTGAATTGGAGAAAAAATAATTTAAGTAATACACTTAAATCATTTGCTAAAGATCCTATTAGAAAAAGTGTAGCTGGAGGTATTTCATATTTTAAAAAGAACTTAACTGAAGCATTACAAGAAAATGCACAGGATGTAATTGCTTCAGCAACAGAAAGTTACTATGTTGATTCTTTTTCAAATGATAAGTTAGCTACATATGATTATGCAATGGGGCTTACTAAATCTGCAGTAAAGAATCAATTTACCGGGCAAGGTTTTGAAACATTTGCTTCAGGTTTTGTAATGGGTATGTTTGCTGCACCATTAAATGGAGTACCTCATTTATTAAATATAGGATATAATAAAATTAAAAATCCTAAAGAGTTTGGTGAATATGCTGCAATAAGAGATACTTATGGTAAAAACTTAGTTAATGAACTAAGTAATGTAGATATGGCTGACTTCTGGAATGCTAATGCTATTGGATTAGGTATGCAAGCAGAAGCGGAAACAGTAAGATTAACAGGTACTGAAAAAGAATCACGAGATGCCGCTGATGCTTCTTTTAATAAAGCTATAATAAGAGCTACAGAAAATGATGTATTACATCATTACACAGAGACATTAGAGTCATATAAAGATTTAACACCTGAAGAATTTGAAGAGGCTGTACCAAGTGTACCTCCAGGAGAAGGTGCTAAGTATTTAGAAAAGCTAGATGCTGTAATTAGTAAAATTAATAGAATAGAGGAGAAATATAATTATTACAAAAAGAATTTTCCTAATCCTATTAATCTAGAAGAAGCTGCTAAAAATAAAAATAGTCCGGATTATAATGATGCAGTGACAACTCATCATGCATGGAATGTAGCTATTGGTAATGCAGTATTCTTAAATGAGTCTTTTGATAATACAATGGAAAGAATGTCCAGTATTGTACAAGATGTTACATCTAATGGGCCACTTAAAAAAGCTAGTTTTGAAGATATTAATGTTTTATTTGATAATAAAAGATTAGCTAATGAAGTAGATATGATTAAGACTGAATTAGAAGGGTTAAATAGTTTACCTAAAACTTCAGAAAACACAAGTAAAATTAATTTTAAAACTAAAAAATTAGAAGCTCTTAAAAATTATAAAGAAGCTTTAGAATCTTATACAAAATTTACAAGAAATAAAAAACAAATACTTGACAAACTAAAAGAAGAAAATCCAGGTATCTCTCCTGAAGAATTAGATAAAGAATATGATGAAGTAGTTGCTGAACAAAAAGATGAATTAGAAATTAGTTATAATGCATACTTAAAAGTTATTGCTAAAGAATCTAATCAACCTTTATTTAATAAAGCTACTGATGAAGCTTTTGAAAAACTAATTGACTTTCACACTTTACAACATGAGTCTCAAGTACTTGTAGAAAATATAAATCTTTTACATAATCCTAAAGACTTTGTTGAGCACGTTCAGAAAAACAAAGTCTGGATGAAAAATATATATGATAACCGTAGAGAATATTATGAAGCTTTAAAAGATCAAGAGTTTAATAAAAAAGAAGACAATGATTTATTAAATGGTTTAGCTAGTAGAGGTTTATACATTAGCTTAGATGATTTTCAAATGTGGCAACAATTTGGAATTACACCTGAAGAAATTTTCAATGATGTAAACAAAACTGTTATTAAAAAATCTCATCCTGATTATGATGAAATTATAGCACCTTTTGTATTTATTGCAAGTATCAGAAATAAAAAATCTAGTAGTGAAATTAACAGTGAAGCTGTTCAAGCTGAGTTAGATGAATTAGATAAGATGCAAGAAGCTAGACTTAATGCACTAGATAAGTTTGATACAAGAAATGAACTAGGTGGGTTTACTAATATGACAATAAATGAACTTAACCAAGATTTATTAACCGGAGAATATGCTGATACTATTGCTACTGTTGATGAAGAAATAGAAAGATTAACTTTTTATAAAGATGGTGATGTACTTAAAATAGATAATATTGATGGTATTGAAATAGATCTGCAAAATTTTAGAGCTCTATATGGTATTTCTACATTTGCTAGTGGAGTTAAATATACAATAACTAAAGAACCTAATGCGGAAGAAGTTGCTGCTATTAAAGAAGAATTTACTAAAGCAAAGCAAGAAGTTATTGATAGAAGTATAGAAAAGGGTACTCAAGATATTGAATCTTTTTTTGAAAAACCGGTTACTATAAACAATGAGACAGATATAGATAGTATGCCTCCAGAGGTATATAATGAGTTAGTAGCAGCTTTTGAAAAATATGCTGCTGATAATAGTTTAAACATTGCTGAGTTAGATGATTATAATATTGCTTTTGAATCTTTTGTTAGAAGTAATTATATAGCTGCTAGTATAATTGAAGAATATAATAAAAATCAACAATTAGAAACGGCTACAAAAGCAACTGATGAAACTTATGAAATACCTAAATTATTAATTGGTAATGAATTAGTTAGTGCTGACAAGTTATCTGAATCTGTATTGAGAAATTATTTAAAAAGTCATGAGATAGGATTAAAAGAACTTGAGGCAAAAGAAGATAAAACTTCAGAAGATGATTTAAAAATCAGTCAATATAAGTTATTCATAATAAGATTAAATGAATATTTAGATAAATTATCTCAAGAAGATTTATCTCCGGAACAAAAAGTAACTATAAATGCTATACAACAAATAATTAAAGATAACTCTAGAATTAAGCGTAGCTCAAAAGGTTATGAGCTTGATGGTGTTACAATGGATAGAGTTACTAATGTAATTAATCAATTTAAAGAAGAATATAAGCATGTTAATGCTGATGAGATTACAATTAGTTTTAACAGTACTATACAAAAAGATGGTTTAACAAAAGATTCAATAAAAGCTTTTGTTGAAAATTTACGTGTACAAAAAGGTCTTAGTGGATTTAGTGAGTTTACTTATACTGAAGTAGAAAAAGAGTTAAAGGAAATCTATGCTGCTTTACAGGATAATATAGATGTTTCTGTACAAGAAAGAACTATTGAATCATTAGAACAAGATCTACTTACTGAACAAGGAGAGTTTGGAGATAAAACTAGAGTAGAAGAAATTGAAAAACAAATATCTGAATTAAAAAGAACTGTCCAAAAAAAATCAAGTAATCAAGATTTATTAAATACAGTACTTAATTTAGTTGCTGAGAAAACTAATGAAGCTTCTAGAATAGCTGGTAATTATTTAGATAATCAGATAAGATTACTTTTTGATAACAAGCCTAATGTATTTAATGAAGATAATATAAGTCAAGAAGCTTTTGACAATTTATTTAATACAGATCCTGATAATGAAGGTTACTTAGTAAGTATTAAAAAAGTAATAGATAGTAAAGGACTTCACATAATGTCTAGAGGTTACGGTGATAACGGTATAATTCTATATGACAAAGAAGCTAAAGTAGCAGGTGAAGTAGATTTACTTGCTGTTGATAGATCAGGTAAAGTATATATAATTGATGTTAAAACAGGTAAGGTTAGTAAATGGAATAACTTTAATAATGAAAATGCTAAGTTTCCACAAAAACCTGGTTATGTTTTACAACAGTTAGCATACTCTAATTTGTTATTTAATTTAACTGGCCTTAAAGCTAACATAAGTATATTACCTGTTGAAATTGATTACAATAAAGAAACAGGTAAAGTTACTTCAGCTAATAAACCTAAATCAAAAACTTTATTAGAACCAGGTAATTATAGAATTCCTTTGTATCCTACTCCTGAACAAGTAGCACAGATTGATTCTGTTATACCTAAAAAAGGTGAAGTAGCGCCAGAAGAAGTTGAAAGAGAAACTTCTGAAGAAGGTAAATCACCAGCTGTTACAGATCAACAACAAACAAATGATGAAGTAACTAGAGGTTTAGATCCTAGTTTAGTTAAGTTTATTAGAGAAGCTACTTCTGAACAGTTAAATCAGTTTAAACAAAAGTTTGCAATACTTATTGCTCAAAACAAAATAGGTCTAACTGATATTACACTTCTTCAAGAATTAGTTGATACAAGAGAATTAGAATTAGCTGAAAATGCAGTTGTTAAATTAACTGAAAATAACCTACAAATTGGTGACAGACTTATAGCAAAAGAAATTATCTTTACGGGTAAAAATAATGCAAATGAGTTTGCTAGTCAAGGTTCAGAAGTAACAGTAGTTTCAGTTAATAATACTACAGAAAAAATAGTATTAAAAAGTATAGGAGCTAAGGTTAGACAAAAAACTATAAGTTTTAATGAGCTTGATAAACTATTTGTTTTAAAAGAAAATCTTATGGATAATATAGAGACACCTACTGTTAAACCTACAGCTCAAGAAAAAGTTTTAATTACTGAATCATCAGATAATGTAAAAGACCTTTTAGTAAATTCTCAAAGAAAAGATGAATTAAAAACAGAAACTAAAGGTAAATCTACTGAAGATTTAGATAAAGATTTATTCCAAGACTCCACATCAGATTGTTAATAAGAAAGTTATGATAAATTGTGCCCTTTCTACGGAAACTGTAGAGAAATTATATAAAAACATTTATGGCCATATGCAAGATGCGGCATTAAAGAATAGTAACTTTGATGTAACTAAGTATATAAAACATATTTTTAATGGTAAAGCTGAGGTATCTACTCCAGAAATTGCTGCAAAAATTGTTCAGCATATACCAAGAATGATTATTGATATAGCCAATACAGATTTTTTTGAAATTGAAGATTTTGTAGATTTAAGATCTATTCATAAATTAGGACAATCTTTTTTACATCCGGATAAAGGTATACAAACAATCATTAGTACATACAATAATGTAGTTAGTGGAGAAGCTCTCAAAGGTTTAGCGGAAACAAAGTTAGATGAAGCTTTTAATATTGAAGAATTTGATCCTGTACCAGGTTTTTTTAGTGAAAGATTAAAACCATATAGTTCTTTTACAAGTACATTTCAAGAATTTTTAGCAGTAGATCCTACGTCAAAAAATATTGCGGATGTAGAACAAGTTGAAGAATCTAAAAAAATAATTTATACTACGCTTAATGCTATTAGAGCTGTACTTAATCCACAACAAACAATAGCTAATGATTTAATATATGAAGGAGTTAGTCTTAAACTTAAGGCTGTACCTTTATCTAGCATAGCTCAAACAGATTTAGATACTTATACTAGAAACTTAATTATAAAATCTAGATCTATTGCTAAACAAAATAGTAATGCTGCAGGAGTTACACCTACAGATAATATAGTAGCTTTAGTAATATCAAATACTTTAGGTGCACCTATATATTTTAATTCAGAAGGTGGCATAAGTTCTAAAGATGAAGGAGGTAAATTAGTTTATCAATTTTTAAGAGATGCTAGAAAAAAAGGGGACAATTATACTGTAACTGATATATACGGTAAAGAAGATCAAATACAAGACCCTTATGAGATTGCTACTAAAAGTTATAGTAGAGAACTAGGTATGTCTTTTAATGAGTATTATAACTTAATTAAGACAGAACAACAAGAGGACTTTAAAAAAATATATGAATTTAAAGAAAAGGTATTAGCTGATAAACAACCTGTACTATTACCTTTTTTAGGAATAAGTTCTGGATTACCTGAATCATTTGGTAATAAAATATCTTTAAATAAAATATCACAATTATCCGGTGTTAACAGAAATACTTTTAAGACTATAAAAACTATTCAACAAAGTAGAGGAGTATTCAAGAAAGGTTTTGCAAGTATATTGTTAGATGGTAATGAGTGTATTATAGATAGAGCTGATGTACCTAAAGAAATAGCTTTGCAAGTAGCACAAGTATTAACAAATAAGAATATTAGTTTTTCAGAAAGAATTGATTTCTATAAACAGTTTTTTAGTAATGATCTTCAAGCTACAACAAGAAGACATGAAACTGGAGGTAAATTAGAGAATAAAGAATTTTGGTTTAACTATTCTAATGATACCTCACAAGAACAACCTCAAAGAAATTTTTTAGATAACTCAATTAATCTATCTCAAGAATCTATTGATAATAAAACTGAAGCACAGTTAGTTGATGATGCACAAAGAATATATGAAGTATTAATGAGTGGTAAGGGTAATACAAGAAGATACCCTGCTAAGATGAATTTTAATTCTGAACTACTTAAGAATGAACGTTATATGACATATGACAAAGAATCTGATAGTATTGAGTTTAAGGATTACATTGAATTTATTAAAAATTTAAATACAGAAATTAGTATTAATAGTTCTGATCCAGGTTTGTTTAATGCATATATGGAATTTGCTTTACCTTCTCAGTTACTTGCTAAAGTTGATAAAGTTAAAGCAGAGTTAAAAGAAGATACAGCGTCTGATACAAAAAATTTAAAAGATGCTATAGTAAATAGATTAAAAGAATCTGGAGAAGTAATAGATGCTGATGTTACAGCTATTAAAAAAGGATTTTATAAAGTTCATTATGCTAATTTTAATGTTACAGTACCAGGTATTGAAGGAGAAGCAAAAGTTTATTTTCAAAATAAAACCGCTTTAATATCAAAAGAAGGTAAAACATTTCAAGATCCAACTTGGCCTGCAGTAGGTAACTTAGTTAGATTAGTTTTAAGACCTGAATTAACAACTGAAACAGGACAAGTTATAGCAGATGTAGTAGAAGTATATGCAGTAAATGAAAATGGTACACAAGGTGCTTATTTAGGTAACTTAGCAGAAACTGAGTATGGTGTAAAACAAGAAACTCCAAGACTCGAAGATGAGATTGAAGAGCAAGAAGTTATAGCAACTGAAGAAAAAGAAACTATACCTGAACTTGAAGACCCTATTATACTTACTAGCCCTATTAAACCTACTAGTAAAATATCTAGAGCTGCATCATTACTCAATCAAAATATTAAAGGTTTAGATAGATCAGCAAAATTAAGCGGAGATGTAACTGTTGAAGATATAGAAAAGGCTAATAACTGGTGGAATACTTCACCGTTAAATAAATATATTACACTTGATCATGCAGCTAATTTAGTTAACTCAGATGCATTTGCAAGATTTACAGTAACCGGAGCAACCTTAATAGATCCAACTATATTAGCTAACATATCAATTTATCAGAAAGGTAGTATGGTTGATGTATACCATGAAGCATGGCATGGATTTTCACAACTGTATCTTACTGAAAAAGAAAAGCTTAAGTTATATAATGATATAAGAGAATATAAAGATAAGTCAGGTAATACACCTTATGCAAATAAGTCATTTTTTGAAATTGAAGAAATGATTGCTGAAGACTTTAGAACTTATGCAAAAGATCCAAAAACATTTAAAGCAAAAGCACCTATTCAAAAAACTATATTTCAAAAAATATTAGATTTCTTATATAAGTTATTTGGAGGTAAAACTAATACAAAAGATGTTGTAGTAGGTAATTATCCAGCATCAGTAACTGAAATGTTTGATGCATTATATTTAGCAAGTAAAGATCCAAGCCTATTAAATAATTATAGCCCTTCTATAGACAATGTAACATGGGATTTACTTAATAGAGGTGTAGAAAAAGTTACTGATGTTGAAGTTGATGTATTAACTAAACAAGAAGCTAATCTTATATCTAATACTATTGATTCAATATTATCTGACTATGTAGATGCAAATCATGATGCTAGAGTTAGTAATGGTAAAGCTGTTACTAAATCAGGTACACTAGTTTTATTATCAAATGAAAAAGATGAAGACGGTATTACTAATAGAAGTAAAGCTTATGGTTATGTAAAAGCTGTATTAGAAGATAGATTAGATGATCTTAACGATGAACTAGGAGTTATTACAGATAAATCATTTAGTGAACTGACTACTATAGAAGATTTAGAGAATGAATCAATTGCTATTATCCGTAGTAAAGAAGGAGAAGATAAGTATATATTCTTAAATAGTCAAGTTGAAAACTTTAATAATCTAACTCCAGATATAAAACAAGGAGAAAGAGTTAAAGGAGAAAAATATAAAGGTTCAATTGAGATTATATCAGATTTTTATAAGCATAATAATATTTTAGTTAATGATAAAAATGTAAATGTAATTATTGTTAATGATGTAAGAGATGCAAAAGCGCAATTTGACAATTATATAAAAGGAGGTTCGCCGGATTTTACTTCAATTGAAATAAAAGAAGATGGACCTGTATATAAAGAATTAACTTCTGAGCAAGAAACCTTACTTGATAATATTAGAATACTTCAAAATACAATTAATAACTGGGGAGATGAAAAATCCGGGGTTATGAAGTACCATGCTAATAATAGTAGATTTGATTTAATACGTCAAAAATTTATTGATATAGATTATGGAGATGAAGTATTTGATGAAAATGGTGATCCTGTAGATGAAACAGATATATCTGATGGTAATGATAGTGCAGGTATAGTAGATAAGTCAGTAGGTAAAAAATCTGCTGAGCAATTTGCAGGTAAAGAAACTTTGTATATTGTAAAAAGTTTATTTAAAATTATAAAAGGTAAAACTGTAAATAACAAATTAGGTTTCAAAGAACTTGTTGACTTCAATAAAGTTTGGGGTATACTACTTAGAGAAGTAGGTGGCGTTAAAAATAGAGAGGTTGCTTTTAAAAAATTAGTAGAAGCTTCATTAACTTATGCACCTGAATTAAAACAACTAGTTGAAAAGAAATTACCAGATCCTACTAAAATAATGCACACATCAGAGTTTGATGTAAGTGCAGCTTTTTGGCAAGATTTAAGTTTATCTGATATAGCTTATAGTCAATTAACAGCATTTCCTATTAAAGAAATGTTGCTAGATGAACAAACAGGTTATATGGAACCTACTATAACAGGGTTTACTATGGAAGTAATAGATGCTTCTATTGAACCTAGTAATATAATTAGAAGCTTTCAGAATGAATTTAAAGTAGTTCAACCGGAAGATAACCCTTTTATTACTAAAGTAGATAACATAACTATGTTAACTAAGCTTGCTAGTTTAACTAAGACTTTTGAAGATAAAAATAATCCTGGTTTCTTAAATGTAAATAAATCTTATGATTTTGCTAGAGCTATTGGTATAGGTTTAGATAATTTAAATGTTATTAAAAAAGAATTAAAAGATAATTCTGAGTATTATGGTCTTCCTTATATCTATCAAATAGTAAAAGACTTAGCTGAAATACAAAGTAATCCTTTTAATGCTAGTGTTGATGCACAAAAAACATTAAAAAGTTTTGTAATGGATCCTTTAGCTTTACTTAAAAGTAAAATACCAAAAGGTGTTATTAAAAGTTTAGGTGGTGATCAAGTATATCAAAAGAATATATTAGATAGGTTAGCTGGATTACAAGCACAATTTGGTTTAGAAACAAAAGGTAAAGGTATATTTAATGCAGCTGGAGATATGGTGTTTCCTTTTGTACAAGATTTCTCAATATCAAGAAAAATTGATGCTTTAAATAGCATTGAAAATCTTACAGATTGTTGGATTAAAAGTGAGTTTAAGTATATGAAATACTTAAATCCAAAAGTATCAAGCTTTACTAATTATTCTCAAATATTAAAAAGTGTATTTAATTATGAGACAGGTAAAATAAATGAAGGACAAAAAGATAGAAGACATGAAAGATATTTAGACTTAACTATGGTATCAGGAACACAAGTTGCTGAATTTAGTGAAGGTACTAATACATCTGACTTAGACAAATCTAGTAAGTTTTTACAAGAAATGCACACTATGTTAAAAGGTGGTTTGCAAGAATTTATTAGAGCAGCTGGTAAAAAGACTTCTCTTGGTGTAAGAGTTAAAGGAGGCCTTATTAAAGATAAAGGAAAAGATAGTAGTTTATATGTAGATATTGACATGTTTAATAAAGAACAAACAGGTGAATTGTACGCAATAGATAAAATTATGATACCTTATATAGCTTCTGAATTTGAAAGAATTCAAAAGTTTAAAAACAATAGAGAAGAATTTAAAAAATATACTGGTTATAATAAAAGAGTAGGTGGTACAAAAGAAGATCCTGTATATGCTGGTGAAGTATTTACAGCTTTTGATAAAGTATTAAGTAAAGACACTAAAGTATTACTACTTAGTAATGATGTAGTGAAAGGTATAACTGAAAATAAAAATGGTTTAATAGGTTATGTAAAACAAAATAAAGATCTAAGAGATGCTATTCAAAAAGATATTATACAATATTTTAATGAGCAGGTTAGTGATAATTTAAATAACTTAACTAATGCTAAATATATTGATCCATCATTAATTGAAAAAACTGGAAATCCTAAATTAACAGAACAAGAACAAGAGTATATGTTAGTTAAAGCATTTACTTATAATTCTTGGATTCATAATTTTGAGACGGTAAATTTATTTATTGGTGACATGTCTCAGTTTAATCATGTTAAAGAAGAATTACATAAAAGAAATACAGGTTCTCAATCAGGAGGTAGAAAATTTTTAACTGATGAGTGGGCTCAAAACTTTATTAATAATACGTGGAATCAAAAAACGTATGCTGCTAAACTTGCTAAAACTCTTGGTGCAGAATATGATAAATTTTCTTATGACGGTACTTTTAATACAGCTATTATTAAAGATATAGATAGACCTTCTGTATATTTAAAAGATATTGAAAAAGGATTAAGAGACGATTATGAATTAAGTTTAAAAAACTCAGGTAAAACTAAAAAAGAAATAAAAGAAATAATAGATGAAAATATTAAAAAAGATTTAAAGTCTTATAAAGAAATGAATGAGGCTGATGGAGCAGGTTATATTACTATTGATGGTTACAGAACTCTTAAAAAATTAGAAAATAATTGGTCTGATAAACAAGAAGCTTTATTTCAAGACATTATAAATGATAGAGTTGTTACAACATCTGAAATAGAAGAATTTTTCCCGGTTTATAAATTACAGAATTATGGTGAATTATTAAATGATACTTTAGCTCCTGTAACATCTATGCATAAATTTGCATTAGCTCCTCTTATCCCATCAGAAATTAAGAATAGTGAGTTAGATCATTTACATAAAGAAATGTTAAGAAATAACATTCAATATGTAACATATGAATCTGGATCAAAAGTAGGTGGTATTACATCTAATGGTAGTGCTGATGAAGTGTTTACAGATTCTACTCAAACTAAATTAAAAGATAAATTAACTTTTACAGACAACATAATAGCTTTAGAATATTTAAAGAATGTTACTGAAGTAAATAATAAGTTTAAAGGTAAGATTCCATTTCCAACACAGTTAAGAGGATTAATACTTGATGGTTTATATGAGCAAGGTAAATTATCTTATGAGAAACATGCTGAGTTAGCAAAAGAGTACCACGATGATGTTGCAAATTATACTGAGTTTTTGAAAATTGAATTACTACATGAGATTCAATGGGAATATAAAGATGGCAGATATCAAGGTGAATTTACTAAGTTATTATCTTTAGTACAAAAAGAATTATCTAAAAGAGATATGCCTGAGCATTTAATTAAAATGATTGGTGTTAATCCTGACGGGTCTCTTAAAACAGATTTGTCTTTACATTTAGAGGCAGATACTATTGAAAAAATGTTATTATCTGTAATCAATAAAAGATTAATTAAACAAAAAGTTAAAGGGGAATCACTTGTACAAGTACCGTCAACTATGTATAATGGTTTATGGAGTAATAGTCCTAATCTTAAAAAAGCTACAGAAGATGATGTAAAAAAATGGATGGGGTCAAATAATCTACCATTTTACAAACCAGGTGCAAATGGTAATACAGATGCAATGAAAGTTGCAATTGCTCTACAGGGAGATTTTATTAATATACTTGAAGTTTCTTTTAATGGTGAAAGAATAGGTACTATAGATAGATTAAATGAAGCAATTAAAGATGATAACTGGTTAAATACAGGAGACAATAGACAATTAGTAACTCTGTCTGGAGCACGTATTCCAATTCAAAATTTGAACTCATTAGAATTTGCTGAGATATACCATTTTTTAGATCCAGCTGCAGGTAATAAAATTGTAGTACCTACTGAAATTGTAGCAAAGGCCGGATCCGATTTTGACGTTGATAAACTTTATTTCATGATGCCTCATATTAGTAGTAGAGGAACTTATGTTAAATCAAGTAAAACTAATTCTCAATTGTCAAAGGAATTGGCTTCTTTGAAAGGGGAACAGATTAAAGATAAAACTACAATTAGTGCAAAGAGTTTATTAAGTAAACAAAGAGCTGCTTTAGAAAATAAATTAATTGCTTCAACAGCTAATTTACTTGCTATACCAGAAAATTATGCATCATTAGTAAGACCTAATGATACTTACTTATTAAAACCTATAGCTGATAAAATACAAAAATATGTTACAGAATATAATAGATATAATGTAGCACATGGTGAATCAGAAAGAATAAATCCTAATGACGAAACTAAAAGAACTATATCTCCTACAACAACATTAGAGATTGGTTATAATTTAGATAAGCATGAAAAAAATATGATGGCTAAGGCTGCATTAGGTATTGATGCTCAAGATAATAAACAACACCCTATTTGGAATTCTATTGGTGCCAAAATGCCTGCAACATATCAAGCTTCTAAGTTTGATGATGCTCAACAAAAAAGTATAGAAGGTGTAGATGAATATCAAACACGTTTATTACTTAGACATAATACTATGTTAAATAGTAATGGGGAAAGAGTAATTTCTTTATCTCATAGATATGATCAAGAAAATATACGTATTGCTGATACTAGATCACATAAAATGAATGGTCAACTTGATGCTGAAAAAGATGCGTGGGTTGCTGATATTCAAGCAGATACAGAAACTACACCTGTACTTAATTATTTAATGAATGCAGGTGTACCTAGAGAAGATGCTATATACTTTGTTGCTAATCCTTTAGTTAGAGAATATGGTATGCAACAAAAGTTATTGAAAAGTACTTTTTCTACAATCATAAATAAGGGCCCTGTAAATGAGAACTTTATTTTATATAAATCTGCAGAAGCTGTAGTTGATAAATACATACCAGAACATATACAAAAAGAAATTGCTTTAAAAGTACATTATGCTAAAGTAGATGCTTTTTTAAATCATTTAAAAGGAGTAGAAAAAATTCAATATGCTACAGGTTTTAAATTTAAGACTTACCACGATACAACTGTTAAGAAATTAAAACAAATGTTGGTTAATGATCCTACAGGTTATAATAGAATAACAGGTTTATATTCTATTGAAGATGTAATACCTGATTATAACAGATCTGCTAACTTAATTAAAAATGATAACTATTATTATGCTGCTACAGTTGCATCAGATATGGCTGGAATTAATCCGGGAGATGCATTTGATAAAGAAGACATGATTAAAATTGTTGAAACAGCTAACACTGATCCTAATAATGGAGATAATGAGTTAAAAAGAATAGCAATGTTTTTACATTTTATTGAGATTCAAAAATACATTAAAGGTATTGGTGATGTAATGCGTCAAGCAAATCCAGATACTAAAATAGTTAAAACTGTACAACAAATAAAAAAGAAAGAACTTGATTACATAAATGCATCAACGTCTTCAAAAATTGATGCAGACTTATTACAAGATATAAAAGAAAAATCTATTTTAAGTTCATTCTATCTTAATGATTTATCTATAGATATACTTGAGCCTTTATTTCCATTAAGATTAAATGCTGATATATCTAATTATATTAGTGCGAGATTAGTAGCAAATAAAGAACTTATTTCAGCAAAGTACGGTAAAGGTGCAGATGGCCAAGAAAAATTTAGCAGCCAGTTTAATAATGGTGTTATACAATATATTTTTCAAAACTACATGTCTAACTTTATTGATGCTAATGGAAATGTAGTATCTATGCCAGATGTATATAGAGGTATGAAAATTGTTAAAAGTAAAGATTTAACAAAAGGTGTTGAAATATCTAATGATCAGATACTTATAGATGAAAAAACATTAGAAAATGATTTCAGAAATCAGTTATATATAACAGAAAAAGATGATAGTAATAATTATACAGCAAGAGGTTTACAACCTTTTAGTATAGCCGATGATCCATTTCCGTCACAATCATCTTATAATAGATATGTAATTGAAAGAGAATTTTTAAGAACTAAGTACCCTAATGAAACAGATCTTTACTTAAATAAAAGAGCTTTAATAAATGTATTTAATGCTAAAGCTATAATGGGTACAAATGATTACTCATATACTGATCAAGTAATGGAGATTATTAATCAATACCCTCAATTAAAAGAAGTGTATCCTGTTTTAGGCCAATTATCACAAGCTCCTTATAAAAATAAAGAAGGTGAAAATATTAAAGTACTTCAGCTTAATGATAAAAAAATGGCTATTGGTGAAGTAGCAGAAATATATAATCAAAATCTTAAACAACTGGGTGATGTAAATATTAGAAAAGTAAAAGATGATGAGGATAATAAAAAGATTAGTGATATATTTAAAGTGTTTTCTTTAATGATGATACATCAACATGGTGTAGGATTTAGTAAATATGGTTTTCCAAAAATACTAGATGAAGCTATATATGTTGATGTAATGAGAAATGCTTCAGCTGATTTCATGGCTAATCATATTAACACACCTACTTTAAATACTATTTTTAATAAAGTAGTTAGTAAAGATCAGTTTCAAAATTATGTTGCTGCTCCTGCGGATTATAATAATCCATCAGCCGGAGTATATGTTAATAGTATTGCAACTGAATTACGTAATGAATTACAAAGTTATGCAATTACAAATGGTGCGACAGAAGTAAATGCTTTATTATCTTCACTAGATGACGTACATATAATACGTATACCACAAAATGCTACAAATGGTTTGTATTTAGATAATGCATATAATACATATGCACCTTTAAATACTAATACATTTATAGAAGCTACAAGTATGTTGCAAAGTATTGGTGTTGATATAGATGCAATGCCTGATCTATTCTATGATTTTGCAAATGATAAAGAAGTCAATGTATCAGAATTTTATGATATGATTAGACCTCAATTAGAGGGTAAAGTAAAAGTAAATATAGAACCTGTGATAGTATCAACTGATACTAGAGAATACACACCAACTAATATTACAGAACTTAAACCTAATGAAATATTTGTATTTGGTTCTAATGAAGGAAGTTCCAAAGGAGGTAAACCAACACATGGTGCAGGTGCAGCTAAAACAGCTAGAGATAACTTCGGTGCTATACAGGGACAAGCTAAAGGATTACAAGGACAATCATATGCAGTAGTAACTAAAAAACATTGGGATGTAGTAAAATCTTCAACTTTACCGGAAATAGGAAAAGAAATTCAAGATATGTTATTATTTGCTAAATCTAGACCCGACTTAAAATTTTATGTAACTAAAATTGGTAGTGATAAAGCAGGTTACACTGTAGCTGAGATAAAGAGTTTATTTGAGAAGTTAACTAAGTTTATTCCGGATAATGTTATTCTTACTAAAGAGTATGAAGTAAGAGATGAAGTAACTGTACCAATGGATAGTGTAATATTTAATTTTTATTCCGAGTTAACAGAAAAAGAAAAAGAAACTTTAGGTAACTTAGCTGAAATAATTAGTGACTATGTACAAATGTATGAAGGTACAATGTCTGAAGAACAATATATTGAAACAGTATTAAAATGTAAATTATAATGGCACGTTGTATAATAACTAGTTTACCTGAATTTAAGTCACTTGAAAAAATATATGGTGCTAAACTTGCACAAAGTTTTGTTATCAATTATTCTATTGATGTAAAAAAAATAAAAGAAAATGAGGATTATTACTATCCTAATAAACAAGAAGTAAAAGATTGGTTAACTGCTACAAAAAGTAATATTTCTAAAAAAATTACTTCAGCTTTATCTGTAAATCCTTATTTAAATGAACATGCTATTAAGTCTTTATTGAAAGGAGTTATTCACACACTTGATGGTAAAAATTATATTACTAGAGGTAATTCTAATTTTGGTTCAGCTATTGAAGATGCAGCGAGTAATGCTTTAGTCTTTGAACCTAACCTTCAGTTGATGACCACTTTAACAGAAAGTTTTCCAAATATTTTTGAGATTACTGAAAGAGACAATAATAAATATACTAAAGAAGTTATTATAACACCTGTTACAGAAAGAGATGAAGCATCTGCCGTTGAAAGTAGAGCTTCAGAATTAGATACTTTCTTTAACCAATATGATGATACAAGAAAAATATTAGAAAATGATAAAGTTTTACAAGTAGCTGATAGACTTGCTCAGAAACTTGAAAAAGCTATGGGAGTACCATATCAATTCATAAATGCTCAAGATGCATATGAAATACTTATGGATTCTAAAACACCTTATGATAATCAACCTAGTTTTTATTTTAATAATAAAATATATTTTGTAGGTGAATATTTAACACCAGGTATAGTGTTACATGAATACAGTCACCCATTAATAAAAGCTATATCTGTACTTAACAGACCTTTATTTGATAACTTATACAGACAACTTGAAGCAACTCCTACAGGAGCTTCTATTGTTGAAGAAGTAAAGACTAAGTATCCTGAATTATATAATGAAGATGATACATTAAATGATAGATTTAAAGAAGAGGTTTTAGTAACTTCTTTAGAAAGAGATGCTGATTCTAAAGTAGATGCTTTAATTGAGACAGATGCAGGTTTTAAAAAATTCATAACTAATCTTATTTATGCTATTAAAAAAGTTTTAAAAGCTTTAGTTAATAAAATAAATCTTACTAAATTAAATACATCAACTACATTAGATCAACTTTCTGATATGTTAGTAAGTGAAGATTTTGTTATTGATAAAATTGTATTTGATGAATCTGAATTTGCAGAGTTTAAAAAAGAATTTGATTATATAACAGAACAATTTAATCAAGTAGCCCCGGAAGCATTAACTAAAACAGTTAATGATTTCTATAATAAAATACTTGTAATAGCTGAAGCTGTTAAAAAATCACCTAATGTTCTCAAGAAAGAATTAAAAGGTAATGACGGTACTAGAATCTTTAACTATATTAAAGATTATATGCGTAAAGCAGGTGCTGTTAACTTAAATGTGAATGAAGTAGAAGTAGATGATATTATAGATGCATCTGTAGATATGAATGTTAAATTCAGAAATCAATCTTTAGCATTATTTAATTCAATAAAAGACATTAATGTATTTACAGAAAATGTAGATAAAATACTATCTGATTTTGAAAAAATTGAAAACTATAAAGCTAATGACATAATACCTAAAATTAGTTACTATTCAAATATCTTAATTGCTAACAATGATCTTATTCATAGTATTAAAAAGACAATAGGTCTTGGTAAGAATAATGAATTTATTAAAACATTGAATGGTATTAGTTATACTATTGCTGAAGCACAGGATAAAATTAAAGATTTACAGAAAAGATTTACTGTTGAATTTTATGGTGAAGTAACGGAGGGTATAAATGAGAACATTGAAGAAAGATTTAAAGATAAAGTTACTCAATTTCTTAAAGCAGATCAAATTGATTCAGATACAATTAATGTATTTATTAATAAGATTATAGCTAACCCAGATGGTCTTGTTTTTTCAATTGATGAAGTAGGTGTACCTGTATCAAAAGGTGTTGGGAAAGAAGTAGTTAAAGCTGTTAGTGAGTATTATTTAAAAAGACTTGGTGAAGCTACATTAAATTCATATTTATCTGGTGAAAAAAGAGATGTTGGATCATTTGATGCAATGTTGACACCTTATATGTATATGAATGACCCAATTATTGCAGGTGCTGCTAGAAGTTTAAATAATTCATTAGCTGATTTGCAAAGAATCAATAATAAACAAAAAGATACTAATGCTATTAAATTAGCACCAAAAGTAAAAGCTGTCAATTATACAGGTAATAATGTATCTGCTGTAGCTAATAAAATTTTATTTACAGATAAGATAGGTTACAGAAATTCTAAAACAGGTGAATTTGAAGAAAAAGAAATTCTTGCTTGGCAGCAACTTCATAAAAATTATAGAGCTGATAAAAGTAGACTACAGTATGATTATGAGCAAGCTTTAGAAAAAAATGATCCTGTAGCTATTAAAGAAGCATTTAAAGCTTCTGAAAAATTTCAAGAAGATTACATGTATAGAGAATTTAAAAAAGAAGTATATGATGTAAAAAAAATGTGGACTCAAGAAAATGAAGTTATTCATCCTGAAACAGGTGCTAAAATTATTGTTAGTGCTGAAACTTCATTTGAGGCCCAAAGAGAAAGACAAGCAAAAAGAGAAAGTATTAATGCTTTAAGTGTTGTTGATGCAGATGAGTTAGCTGATATGCAAAATATGACACAACTTACTCTTGCTAACATGGAATATAAAAGATTATATGATGTTAAAAATCCAGATGGTACTTTTAAAACAGGTGCTGAACTTGAAAAAGTTTTAGTAAGAAAAAAATATAGAACTGAATCTAGTAAATTTTATGAGCAGTTTGTAGATCAAGACCGGATTCAAAAAGATTTTGATAACTATATATCTAGATTAGCTTCTGTTGGTATTACTATGGAAGATACACCTGTAGAATTTGAAGAAGAAATACTTAAATGGGAAAAACAAAACTTCAGTGTAGCTTATACTCAAGAATATTATAATGATCTTAGAACAGCTCAAAATATAATAAGAGAAATTACTGATAAACCAGGTAGACAAACTGAAGTAGCTAGAAAACGTGGTGAATTATATGCTGAAAGATCTCAATTAGTAAAACAAATTACTGATAAAAATGGCCAAGCTAATGGTTTACAAGTATCAGCTGAAACTTTAAAAAGACTTAAAAAACTTGAAGAAGATATTGTAGTTTTAGAAGAATCATATGACAAATATACAGGTTTAACTACTGCTGAAACAGCAGAACTAGCAGGATATAAAGCTAAATTAGTTAATAATATTGAATTAACTGAAGCAGAATCTGCTGAATATAATAGATTATTTAATGCAGTAAATCAAATGGGTCTTGGAGCTTTAGAACAAGAACTCTTAAGTACTCAATATAGAATACTTGGAGATTTAAATTCTAAAGAACCTACTGAATATTATATTGAAGCTATTAACTATGCTTTAAGAGGCTTAGAAATGGAGGATATTACTGTTGATAATGCTGACGAGTGGGTAAATTCACCTAAGCTTATTGAAGCTATGGGTAAAAGTGAAGATTTTAGAAATTGGTTTTTACGTAATCACTATGAAAAACAAGCATGGGATTCAGCATATAAAACTAAAACCACTAAGATATTTAGAACAGCTGTATGGACAGTAGCTAAACCTACAAATGATGCTAGTTATAAAACAACAACTTTAATAAATCCGATAACAGGGAAAGAAGTAACTATTAAAGGTGTACCCGGATCTAAGTATACTTATAATAATGTTAAAAAAGAATATAAGACAGGTTATAATAAAGCTACAGATAAAGTAGAACTTATAGTAGGTAAACATATTACTAATGTAAGTAAATCAGATTTTTTACCAAGAGATTATGTTCCTGGAGATATTGACAGTGCTGTGGATAATAAATACATAAATCAAGAGTATAAAGCAATGAAAAATGCTAATACTGCAGAATATCAATTAGTAAACACTATAAGTAATTTAATTTTAGATGGCCAAAAAGATTTCTTAAAAGGAAGTAAGTTATATTTAGATTATCCTAGAATGTATCATAGAACAAATCTTGAATTGATACAAGCTGGTAAGCCTGGAGAAAAACTTGCTAACATAAAGGAAGGAGTAACTCGTGCTTTTGACAGTAAGAAAAGAGCAGATACAGTAGAACAAGGATTTAATTATGATACTGATCAAATATTAGTTACTACAGATTTATCTGGAGCACAGATATCTAAAATTCCTGTTATGGGTCTTTCAAATCTTGATAAAAAAGATGTGTCTCTTGATTTTTTAAGAGCTTTTGAAGATTATATTGCTTCTGGAAATGAGCAAGTAATGAAAAATGAATTACTACCATTATTTCAAACTATATCTGATGTTATTAATGAACCTGAGAATGCTAATAAAAATGTTAAGTTAGCTAGTAGACAAGTTAAAAAAGCTACAGGCTTAATATCATTAGTAAAAATAACTGGTGATAGTAGAAGAGGTAAAGCTTTTGATTATTTTTTAGATAAGATTTTTTACGGTAAGAAAAATAATAATTTTACTGATGAGCATGTAATGCTAAATAAGATTACTAACATGATAATGAGTGCATCTAGTAGATCTATTATAGGTATGGATATGGTTTCTGCAGCTAAACAAAGATTTGGTCAAAAATGGCAAAGTTTAGTTGAAGGTGCGGGAGGCAAAGATGTTACTTATAAATCATTAGCATTAGGTAAGGCTAAAGCTTTACAAACAACTTATGAATTAATGGCAGGAGGTGTTTATTCATTAGGACCTAAAAGTTTAAATATTCAGATGATGGAATATTTTGATCCAGTTACAGGTAAAACTAAAAAAGACTTTAGTAAATCAGCATCTAGAACTTTTACAAAAGATATGGTTGACATGACTTTTATGTATGATGTTAGAAGATTAGCTGAACTTGAAGGAGGTTTAGCTTTATATGAAGGTATGATGCATAATAAATGGATTGATCAAACACAACCAGATGGTTCTGTAAAAAAAATATTATATGCACATGCTTTTGAATTAGATAGTGAAGGACTCATTAAACTAAAAGATGGAATAAATCCTGAATGGGGAACAGAACATGTTAAACATGAATTTAAAATAGGAGATACTTTAGAGAGTATTGCAAAAAAATATAGTGTTACTGTAGAAGAATTAAAAAAGAAAAATAAAATAGTTGATGTTAATAAACTAGAAGAAGGTGATATTATAGAAATATCTAGTAGTGAATTATTTAATGACTTTAGATTAAAATTACAAGATAAAGGTTTTAAACTAAATGGTATAATAGATGATTTTAATTCACCACAAGCGGGCCAATATTTAGGTTGGAGATTATTTAGTTTTTATAAAAACTTTGCAGGAGGTTTTATTCTTAATAGATTCCACATGGATGTCTCTAAAGGTAATGTTGGCGGTGCTGTTTATAATTTTGGAACTAATAATTTAACTAAAGGTTATTATATATCTGCTTTTGATGGTATGATGAAAGTTATAAAGAACCTACATAAAGCATGGCCATTACTTACAGCTGAAGAAAAAGCAGGTATGGCTAAAACATTAGTAGAAGGTGTATTTATTGCTTTATCTGCAATTGCAATTAAGTTCATATTTGGTTATGATCCAGATGATGAAGATAGATTTAAAAAATTAAAACAACGTGAAGTAGACTATGGTTTTGCAGGAGCATTATCTAATCAGTTATTATATCAAGTAATGGCTGTTAAAACAGAAAATGAAGCTTTTTATCCAATTATAGGAACTTCTCAAACATTATCTATGTTTAGTAATACTTCTATTGCTATGGGTCATATTAAAAATTTATATAAAATTGCTGCTGACTTAGGTAATATGATGATAGGCGATGATGCTGCTAGATATAAATCAGATGTTGGACCTTATCCATGGCAAATGAAAAATGAAGATGGTACATTTGATTATAAATTATGGAATCATATTGGAGCTGTATGGGGTGTTAAAGGTAAAAACTATGATGCTATAACAGCTATCAAATCTAAAGAGACTGCTGAAAACTTAGGGTTATAAAAAAAAGGGGATACACCATTACAGTGTATCCCCTTAATTGATTATTTATTTATTAAACCTTATGCTATGGGCACAAGTATCCTACAAGAAAAATTCATCTTCATCTTCATCTTCATCAGAACTACTTCTATCTACAGATAAGTCCCATTCATCTAAAATACCTGTTACTACAGGTGGCTTAGCTGTTTCAAATAAAGATTCAACATTAATTATTTCTTGGTCTAGCTCTTTCTCTATTAGAAGATATTCTTCATTAGTAGGTTCTAAACTAGGTACAGTATTTATTTGTTCTATTAATTCATGAATTGGTAAATCTTCTTTAACTTCTTCAGCTACAGTATCTACTGTATCCATTAATCTGTTAAATTCTTGAAGATCTGTCACGGGTTCATCCGGTTTACTTAAATCAAAAACTATAACTTCAGCTGACATTAAAGGAGCTTCAAATGTATTACCAACTGGGTCAGTATAAGTCATTTGAGCTTCTATAAAACTTTGAGTACTTGTATCTTCTTCTACTTTAGGTTTTACAATATTAAAAAGTTCTCCAGTTGGCATATTTCTTAAATCTTCTGAAATATTTTCCATTAAATCATTAACAGCTACATTTTCACCATATTTTTCTTTAAGTTTTTCTGGAGAAATATATTCAATCTTTATTTGTGAATCATCATGTGTTGCATTATGTTCAGCAACTAGTTGTTCATTAGTTTTAGGATCAACCATTTCTAATTCAGGCTCACCTTCAATTTCAGCTGCTTCATATCTAACATTCTCATCTATTTGATCTGCTTCTAAGTCTGCAATTTGATTTAAGATATTAGTTTGATTATCAGGTTGACCATAGTTATTTTCTAATGTATGTTCTGTAGCTTCTTCTATTTCTTCTTCTGTAGTATGTAACTCAAGTAAATTATTAAAAAGATAGTTTAGTAATATTTGATTCCGGATCCAGTCTTTAGGATGAGATGACTGCAGTGTATCTGCTACATTAGCATAAGTATCCCATAAAGTTTCTGTATCAGTAATCATTGTCTTAAAGAAAGAAGCTTGCTCAGTAGTAAATACTCCATACTCTGCAAATAATCTACCTAGTATAGTAGCTTGTTCAGTACGATTAAGGTTAATACCCATCATTAAATTCTTCTTTTCAACAGTTTCAGCAAATAATAAATTTAAATCAGCTATTTCATCACCTAAACCTGTATACTTTTTTAGATAAGCATCTCCTGCAAAAGCTACACAACCTTTAAGATCTTTAATGTATATACCAGAGATAGTTCTATACTTAAATTGTTTAGTATAAGCATTAACCCATGTAAGCATACGTCCTATTTCTTCATCTTCTTCATCTTCTAAATAATAAGTACCGTATGCTAACTTACCATCAGCTGTTGCTTTGTATACTGTATTCTTAATTTTATAGCCGGCTTTAATAATTCCGGCCTCAACAGCAGTAATAATACTGCTATGAGATTTTATCTTATATCCATCTGTAAATACAGGGACCACTACATTACATAAATCTGTTTTTGAAACACTTTTAATTCTTACTGCCATTATAATAATTTTAATTGTACAATCTTAGGTTGAAAGTTATTAATCTCACTTTCAATCTTAGTTAAATAATATTCATAGTTTAAATCATATTCATCTATTGGATGCTCTTTATAATTAATAAAGAGTTTCTGTAACCATTTACCGGCCTCAACCTGTATCTGCCTACCGTCCAGAGTATTTTGTTTAATTATTTTAGAACCATGATTAGATATATAATATCTAATAGTATGTTGAGTAGGTATAATTTTATGAACACCATCCTCAATAATTTCTTCATTAAATTCCCAATCACCTTTAATTTTCTTACCTCCACAAAAATCAAATATATTAGTTTGTTGACTTACAAAAGTTTCAGGTTTTATATCATGTACAAAATAATTATACAATGCTTTGGGTACTATTAAGAAACTTTTATTTTTGTGAAGAGCTAGATTATGAAACTCAAATCTACCTTTACATTTTGTACTAGAATATGAATAAGAATCCGGCCCTAATCTTTTATAGACATAATGAGGATTCTCTGCTTTGATACCTAAGTAAGTATCATAATCAACAGTCTTTGGAGAATTAACAGCAATATAATTATTTACATCACCTATGATAATTTTTTCATAAGTATCATGTTCTAACTCAAGCTTAGTTATCTTTTCCCATCTATCACATATCTCAACGTACTTTTCTACATATTCTCTAGGTATTATAGTCTCAAGACCATCTGTATTTTGCATCAAAGGAATTGCTCCCGGAATTTCTTCCATAATCATTTCATATAGCATAGCCAATGATAATTGACCATTTATAGTTATCCTCATTGTAAATTCTGGATCATATAGAAAACAGTTTTTATCATTACTTAATCCATAAGTTGAATTAAGAATAATCTTATATACATAGTTTCTAATATCCTTTTTACTTATCTTTCTTCTTTCATCAAAAAACCATTCATATTGGTCACAGAATTCTTTTTTAGGAAGATGAGCCGGAGCCCATTTATTTCTAATAGCTAGATTAGGATAGTAACTTACAACGTCACTAGTCATAATAACCATTTTATTATCTGACTTATATACACCTTTAGCTGTTGCTCCATGTATACCACCTAGACCAAAATCTGTTTTGACTCCATGATATTGTACTGAATATTTAAAAGCGTTTTTAGTTTCTTCCGGATATACAATAGCTTCATTAAACTTTTCAAGTAACTTCTGAAAAGGAGCACTATTGAATTTAACATAATCAAGAATAATATCTTTAACTATTATTTCTTTTCTTATAGTTCTTAATTGTCTTAAATCATATTTTTTAATACCTGTAGCTTCACTTAAGAAATGCATAAACAATTCTTTTGAAATTCTTGGCTCAGAGGCACTGAATAAATTAATACCGTATTCTTCTGTCAAATTTTTTCTTAAAGCTATCTGATCCTTGCTTAGGGCCATGATTTGCTTAGTAGAGTTAACATCATTAATACAATAGCTTATAATTTCATCAATTTCTTCTTGTGTAGTAATATCTTTACTGTGATGAATAGGCATATCTTTAATATTATGCCAATCCATACTATATTGTATCCATTTTAAACTGGATCTTTTTGCAGGATTATCCCAGTGATTTAGCTTAAACACATCTACCTGACGTATCTGCATATTCTTTTCACTAAATTCTAAAAATTCTCCTGTGTTTTGAGTTTGAATAATTTGTTGGGCTTTACTGTATACCCATTCTGCTATATCAACTCCGGACATTTCCCTAAGCTGATCTGCAGAATTTAGCATATACTGAGTAATTTGACCATCAAATCCTAAACCATTGAATGACACATGCCATTCATCTAATTCAATATTATGATTTAAGAAAAATAAAAAATCATCAATATCATTATGTAACTTACTCATGATGAATATTTTTGTTTCATCTGACTTAATATCTGTAAATACGCCTAAAAAGCATGTAGATAAAGTTTCATAATCCATGACCCAATGTTGTCTCATAGTATTTATTCAGTTAAGCTGTCTCCCCGTTTAATTTATAAAAAAGGGAGAGCATTTTCTAGAATACTCTCCCTGTCCAAAGCGAAAAGTTAATTACTTAACTTCCTCATTCACTGTTAACCCAGCAACTTTTTCTGCAGTTAGAAAACTATTAAAATCAAAAGTCTTACTGTTAATGCAAGTAGCTTCTAGTAATAATTTAATAGCCTTCATATCTTCAATATAATATTCTTGAAAAGTCTCTACAGACTTCTTTTCTTCTTTAATCATTCTGCCATTAGGCCTTCTAGTTTTTGATGGCATAGGATCACCATTATCATCTAACTTAGGCATCATGTGAAATGCATTTTTTGTAATTTTACTTATTACAATTAATACTTTTTGTTCTGCTTCCCAAATACATTCTACATATGGGCATGCATCTGTAAGTGGTACAGTTCTAAAAGTTTGGTGATCATTCCAAGTAGCTTGTACTAGGAACATTGAATCTTTACTCATTTTGTTGATTTTAAATATTTATACAAATTAATCTAGAATTTTTATCTTTTCCAAACTTTCTACGGTTTCAGTAAAGCATTCTAATTGTAGATTTGGTTTACTACATAGTTCACCTACATCTTTGAGTATATCTATATCGGCATTAAGTAAATCAGAATATATTTCATAATGATCTTCTGGATATAAATAACTATTAATGTATAAGCTGTTAGCTTTATTATCTTGAAAATAAGCACATACTTTACGTTTCATAAACGTATTAAGTAAGCTATATTTTCCTTCTACTAAGTAATCCCAATCTTTTTGCAAATCTGAAAAATCAAATATTGCAATAAATGTATCACCTGCTTTTTTAAAATCAGTTAATCTTGAATGTTTTAATAAAACATGCTTTTCAAATTGTATATAATCATTGTCTTCTCTTATCTTATAAGTTACAATTAACTTTGCTGAAGTGATATCATAGTTATCTTGCCAACTTAAATAAGTTTCTACAGGTAGTACACTACTACCTTTTTTAATGTCTAAAAGTGGGTAAAAAAAGATTTTAGACTTTTGAAAGTATTCCCCATATAGAGATGTTATTGCCATAATTTAAAGTATTACATTTCCTTTTGCTAAATCATATGGTAATGTAAAATCTTTTTCTGTGTAATGGTAATCTAATACCCCTAACATATCTAAGAAATCATTTTGCCATATGGCTAACGTTTCATTTGATACCTGAAATGGGTAAATTTGATTAAACTTATCTATTACAATAAATGTAATTACAATCCTCCATTCAGATATGTCAGGTAAGTTCTTTAAATAATTAGACCATGCTAACTGTTGATATATTACGGCCTGTATCCAGTATTTATAATAATCAACAGCATCGGGAAAATCTTGTAAAGCTTTGCCTGTAGTTTTTAAATCATTTATGAATAATGTTTTTGTCTTGTAATCAATTACTATATTATCTAAAATACCTTTAAAGCCAAATTTATATTTTCCTGGTTCCATTTTTAATGGTACCTCATTTAAAATCTTAATATCTTCTGTGCTAGTTACATTAAGCTGAAGTAAAGATTTAACTTGTGGATGATTTTTTAATAAGTCAACAGATGCATTACAATTATCTAATGTCTGTTGGTCAATTACTGTTTTACCTTCCCGTTTTTTAAGAAAATTAAAGTATTCTTTATTTTGATCAGTAAGTATTTTTTCAAGTCTTTTTGAGTCTCCTGTTTTAGTAGAATCTTTTTTGTCATCTACAAGGCTTTGGTGTAAGTTCAGGGATAAGAGTTGTCTAAGTATATCTTCAGAGAAGTCCTCCAAAAGTAATGAATTATTATTTAATATTGAATAATAATTTTTAAAAATATTTGTGATAATAATTAAATTATTATCTGCTGGTATTTTACCTGGCATAACTATGAATTGCTCATTAAAGCTATCAGGTTCTAACAGAAGACAGTGTAATGCCCTACCTGCAACTAGGTGGGCATCAATACTATCTTCTTTTTGTTTTAATACATAGTGGTCATAAAAAGCTCTAGGTGAAAATAGTAGTTTATTAATACTACTATAACTAAAGTAAAAAGTTTCACTGTAAAATCTTTCTAATTCTTCATTAAAAGAAATCGTCTGTAGACTCATCTGTTTCTATTTCTATTGGTGTTTCTGGAACTATTTCCTCTACAATCATTTCTTTAACCTGAAAGTCAGGTCTTATTTCAAATTCATAGTTTTCATTCATACCTTCTAATAAGTCTTCACTAATAGTTATAGTTTTTATTTTAACTCTACTAGTACATCCTCTATCTTCTAATTTATTATACATATCTGTAAATAATATATCTAACTTTTCTTTAGTAACTTGTCCATGTTTAGCTAATGTGTTAATAACTACATCTTCATTGATATTAAAATGACTTCTTTGTAAAAAACTAGTAAGACTTTTAAAATTAACGTGTCTTTTAGTTGCACACTGGTCCATTCTAAAACCATAGTTCATAAAGAGTAACTCTAAATATAGTAAACTAGATGTATAATCACTATTAGCCATAATTTCCATAGCTAATATATGATTATCTTGATCTGAACTATCAAACATTTCACATAGTTGTTTATAAACAATGCTATCAATTTTAATAGCATCATCACCATTTAAATGAACTAACAATGCAGATTGATCATAAATATCAGTTGTACATACATGATTATATACATCTATCATATCCTCATCTATAGTAAAATATTGGTCACTATAACTCATTTCAGGATGTTCATCTGTAAATACTGTATTTGGTTTATAATCAAAAGGCAAATTAGTAGCTGCTAATATTTTTTTAGTATGATAATCTAAAAGTATTTCAGGTTCATTGTAAAATTCTAAAACTGTATTTAAATCATCTACGTGTTTTTTATCTAATAGATGTTTACATGATTCAAAAAAGGCTATAAAGTCAGAAGTGTACATACAGTAATGATAACTACTTGTACTAATTTTATCAAAAGTATGATGACTACCAAAAATATGAGTGGCTTCTTTAATATCTCTTACTACTTTTATTTTATAATCAGCTGTTATATTTTTCATCTTTACTCTAGGAATATTTATTCCTTTTAAAAAGTATATTTTATCACCTGTAGTAGGTGTATATTCAGATTTTAAGTCAAGATTTTTAAATCTATTTTTATAATGAGTTTCTGCAGCAATAACATGTATAACAGGATAGCATTCAAAACAATTTATGTCCATTGTACGCGTGAAGTTATTATCAAAGTTAAAATTGATATGTAAAAGATTTCTCATAATTAATAATTAAAAACCGGCTATTACACCGGCTTAAGTTGATTTATTTTTATTTTGTGTTTTTTTTATTGGGAAACTGTTCTATGTGTGATTATTGTAGAGTCATCTTTACAACTGTAGTGTCTCTCATCATTCCACCAAATTTTACTTTATTGCCATTAACAATTTCTTTAACCATATAGTATTTCAAATCATTAGTAAAAGCCTCACAATCTGTTGTAAGTTTTACTAATCTTTGAATCATAGGTGCGCTTACGGGTTCTTTTGAAGCATGAATTAAAGAATAATTTACAAGTCTTGTAGCAATTACACTTGCAATATCTGCTCTATAGTCATCATCTTTACCAATAGCTGATGATAATGCACCTAACACATATGCTTCATTTGGATTAGTAATCACATCTTGAGGAGCAATAATTTTGTCAAGCTTATTATTAATAAACATAGTAAATAAACTTGAAAATTCAGGTCCAACGGATCCTTCACCAATCATTTGTATTAATGGTAAAGAGTCTTCAAACTTAGGTAATGAACTAATTGAGTTAAAGAATAATGTTATACTTCTAGGATTTATAGTTTCTGTAACTAATTCAGGATGCATCAATAGAAAATTAATACATCTTCCATCAATGTTATTTGCTTCAGCCCATCTTGCCCATACATTTACATCAAACTTAAGTTCTACACTTACAAATCTTGTTCTTTGTGCATTGTCTAATGAAGTTACGTTATAATCTCCATTATCTGGATTAGTAGTAAGAATAATATGCCAGTTTTTAGGTAACTTCCATGATGCATAAGACTGTTCTTCAACTAAAGTCATTGTTGCTTGCATAAATCTGTGATCAGCTCTAGTATAATCATCAAGAATTAAGAAACCACCTTCTGTTTTACCCTGAATCCATTCAGGAGCAGCATGTGACATTCTTTTATCTTTAACTCTATAACCGGATTTTACAGCAGTTTCAAGTTGAGCATCAACTACCCAAGCTGACTTACCTTCTTTATTCTCAATTAAGTATTCTTTTAATGGAAAACCTACTAAATCACCTAACTCTTCAAACTCAGCTAAATTTAATCTAATGACATCCATATTCTTGCTGTCAGCAAATTGTTTTATAGCTGATGTTTTACCAAGGCCTGAATCACCTTCAATGTTTATTGTTACAGGTACTTTACCTTGTGCTTGTATATATTGATTATTAGAAACCATGTGCTCTAAATAATCTTTTAATTCATCTACGTTTAATTGTATTAATTTACTCTGGCTCATTTTTGTTTTTATTTATAGTTCAAGTTTAATCGTTTTTCCCGGAAGATCTTCATTCATATGTGATCTTTCAGATAACACCCATAATACAGGTGATTTAGGTTTTACATAAGTATGACATTCTCCATCTGTAAAATATACTAAACTAGTATATTTCTTTAAATGTCCGTTATAATATTCTAATACTGGATCAAATGCTGTACCTCCTCTGCCTCCTATATGGATGCCATCAAATTTACCTTTATATTCTTTTATACTTTGTATAGTTGCATCACATTGAATTATAGTAATATCTACTCCAGTTTTGTAAATATGATGAATTTCATTCATAAATTCTTTTAATTCTTCATCACTTACAGAACCTGATGTATCTATTGCTAGTAACATATGTTGTTTCATTTTAAGTTTTAAGCCCGGATTATCTGAAAATCTTTTATTTTCTTTTCTTCTTATCTTTTTAGTGTATACTTTAGTAGATACACCGGTAAATCTTCTGATATACCCTTTCCAATCAAATTTAGCTTTTTCAATTTGTTCTAAACTTAATAAGTAAGCTTCTAATTCTCCAGGTATAGTACCTCTTTTCTTTTGAGTCATATCAGCTGCATGCTTAAGTAAAGTATCTACTTGCTTATCAATTAATTTCTTTTCAGCTTCAGATAAATTATCAAACTCCTCCCATGTAGTATGATTCCATAAGTTAGGATCATCAGAACCCATATCATCACATAATGCATCAAAGTTTAAATCTCCACTACCACCTGTTTTTTCTTTCTTTTCTTTAGCTTCTCGTAGTTTATCATAATAATATCTACTACCTGCTTTCATATCTAGATTTAAATCTGGATAATCTTTAATAAATATACCTCTCATAGGTATAGTATCTACTAAAGCCCTGATTTCTTCAAGTGTTACATCATCTTTTTCTTTTGCCTTTGTAATCTCTTCTTTAATAGGATCTACTATAGCATCATATTCTTCTTTACTTAATTCTTTAGTAGGTAAGTGTTCATCATCTATGTATTGGTTTATTTCCATATCCATAGCAATGTTAGCTAGCTTTCTATCAGAATAGTTATGATGTTGAGTAAGATGAAAAAAAGCAATATGCAAGCATTTTGTTAACTCATGCTTTCACATGAGATCAGACTATACCTTCATCCCTATTGGGATGGTCTATTGTAGTCGTTGAACCTCTTTCTTGGTTTATATGTGTCTAAGTAATTAATGAAAACTTGTCTTTTTCTATCTAAACATCTAGTATAATTTTTATACATATATTCAAATAAATTAAGACTATCATGTAAAGAATGTTGTGTTATATAACAATTCTTAACTTGTTTAATAGTTTTATTTTTTACTGGTAATATTTTCAATAAGTCTATAATAAATTCTTGTGAACCTGAACAAAAACCGGATTTTAAAATTTTCCAGTCATTACTTGTTAGATTTTTATAAACACCAACTGTACCATCACCATCAAAGTAACCTCTAATAAAATGATGAATTAACTCATCATTTAACATAGGTATTTTAATTGTTTTAGTTTTAGCTGGTGTACATCCTAAATTATTTAAATTATTATACATTTGCGCAGAAGTTATCTGAGCTTTCCATATATATTTTTTAAATACTTTTTGATATTCACAATTTGAAGAATTATTTGATCCAATATCTGATAAAAATAGGTCTACCCATTCTTTATCTTTTGATGAAAAAATAATTTGTCCAGAGTTACTTGCTTTTTTTGTAATATTCCCATCTGCAAACAATACTCCTAACCAATAAGCTTTTTTCTCTGTGTTTATAACATTAAAAAAGTCATCTTGACAAGTGTATTTCATTGCTGATTCAGACAAAGTTCTTGATTTTACATTATTTCTTTTTAAAATTGCAAATACAGTTTTTACATTTATTTGTAATAAACTTGCAATCTTTTTACCTGATAATTTATCAGTAATATAATAATCAATTACTTTTTGTTCTATTTCTGTTTTCATATATGTAAGTATTTATACTACAATATACCAAAAATAAATTATATAACTAAGAAATTTGGCTGCGGATTTGCCATTCGGACATCTTTATCATTTTTACCATACCCAGATAGTTACTCTGGCCATATACTATATTACTATGCATACTTGGTAGATAAAGCTTTAGGCAGTTCCCGCAATTTAAGACGTTTTACATATACATTACTATATAAGGAGCCCTAATTAAGCTCATGCTTAAGTACACCATATCTATGTTCATTAGATAGGTTTTCCCAAAATTCAGGATTTATAGCTAACTGGTAATTTATACCATTTTTACTTACACCAGCAGTTGGAACAAGTTTATTGCTCCATATTTTATTTAACATTATCAATAAGAAACCATAAAAGGGTTCAGCTAAAATTAAGGTTTTACTTATTTTAGCTAAGGATTCTTCTTTATGCTTCATTTAATTTAATTTTATATTTACTTCAAATTTATATGTATCATATCCCCAAGCTTTCATAATAGATAATAAATAATTATTATGTAATTCTAAAAAGAATACCATAATATCTTGTGGAGCCTTAACTCTGATAATTCTGTTAAATACAGCATTCATAGTAGGTGCTTGAAAAGCATCATCTGGTAATACATCTATGAAATTTTTATTTATTAATTCTTTAACTAATTTAGGGCAATTATTTTTCCAAAGTGCCTGATCTAAATTAGAAAATTTATATACTATATATAAAAGAATTATTGAATCCTTTATATTACAATTTTCAATAGCTAAAAAAGCCATAGTATGATTTTCTTCATCTTTTGATTTAAGCATGTCTAATAAATTACGTGCCTCATCAATTTCAATTATTGTTTTTTTCATGTATTTATAATATTTGTAAGGTATGCAATATCAATTTTTATTTTATCAAAATTTATAGTGTTAGATATACCATAAAATGAATTAGATAGATCATATAAACTTACTTCTCTATAATCTAAATCATTATAATAATTTTCGTCATCAAGGTGTTTTATATAACCTGTCGGATGTGCACATAAAAAAGGTAAATTAATAAATTGTATAGTTAGACTATCTCTATTTTGCCATTTATATCCTAATGCAAATAACGTTTCTTGAATTTGTCTAGAATGTACAACACTGTCAACTCTTAGTTTTATGGAATAAGGTAAAATATTATTACTCATAATTATTTAATTTTATAAAATCTTCCTAATATATTTCCATTTAGGAATTCTTCTTTCTCTAGCACCTCATATTTAAATTGATGCTTTACTTCTTGATAAGTTAATTCTGTTTGTGTTTTACAAATGTGTAGTATTTCTCTTTTAATCAATACACCATCTTTATGAGCTTGTTTTAATACAGCATTACTACTATAATAATTCATAAAGGCTGGTTTTAATTCTCTTATGTATTTTTTTAATCGTTTATCTGTACTCATTGCTAGAGCTTTTTTACCCATAGGTTTTTTAATATTAGCAAAAAAGTTTTTCTTACCAATATATGTAACTGACTTACCATCAATAATAGCAGTCATTATGTAAATAAATCCTACATGATCTTGTGGAATACACATATCATTAAATTCTTTACCTTTATATATCCAACTCATAATATTTCTTTAATTAGTTTTAATAATATTTTTCTAATTTCTTCAGCTCCATACTTTTTAACTGAATCTGATAAATCCTTTTCAAGAGGTAACTCAATATAATCTAGATGATATCTAGTTTTATATCTTATCATTGCTTTCATTCCGGATTCATCATTATCAAATAACACTATTAATTTTTTATAATGATGTATATCAATAAGTTTCTGTAGAGCACTTTCTGCAATCATACTATTTTCACTATCTGGAGCAATTGCTTCAATATTAGGTAAGGATAATCTATTAAAAGCCATTAAATCTTTTAAGGAAGATAAGATAATTAAATAATCTTTACCAATTAATTGTTCACTTCCCTGTACATAATTAGCTACTTTCACAAATTTCTGATCAGGTGTTTTAGGAAGATAAATTTTATAGAGACTACCATCATTTCTAAAATAGCCATACAAATAATTACGTTGTGTAATTAGTTTAGTACTTGTACCATCTAAATTATCCTTACTCATGTTAAAGAATTCTAAAGGTGCTACATTATATTTACTTAATGTTTTTGAACTGATACCATACTTAGACCAATAATCTTGATCAAGATTATTCCAGTGTCTTATTTGAAAATCAACTACTTTAAACCTATCATGTACTTGCATTATACTAGGTACATAAGAAGTATTATATTTTAAGAATGCTTCATAATCATTTTCTATCTTAAGTATAGCTTCATGATATTCTATGTTAAACATATACTTTATCAAAGATATGCTATCTCCTTGATAACCAGAAGAAAAGTCCTTAAATTTATACTCAAAAGATTCTAAATCTAAATAAATAAACATAGATGGAGTCTTCTCTGATTTAAAAACAGAAGCCAACTTTATGTCTTGACCATCAAGTTTTTCCTTGAGATTTAAATAATATTCAAATATCCATTCAATAGGTACAGTAGTTATATCTGTTAAGTTAATTGTAGAAAGCATATTAAGAATATTAAAATAGAAAGGGAGACCATTACAGATCTCCCTTCTAAATAAATTTAGTCTAAACTAAAATCTGTTGAAGCCTTTGCAGGAACTGTAAAGTCATCTGCATCAAAAGCTTGTACAGGCTTAACCTCTAATTTCTTAAGATGTTCTGATTCTACATAAGTCATAACTTTATCTCCTTCTTGAGCATAAGCATAACCTGTCTTATTTCCTTTTGCAATCCATAAATCATGATTAGTATATCCTGACTTACCTTCATATTCTTTACCTGCTATACACATATCTAAATAGATATCTTTAAACGGTGCTTCATCATTGAATGCTTGAACTAAGTCTTCAATTATGTCATATTTATCATTTTGTGCAATGAACCAATCATGTATTCCTAAAGCCATACACAAATGCTTAAGGAAAATCATTATAGATTTATCTCTAAATATCTCTATACCTGATTTAGTTTTACCGTCAGCAAATGCATACTGACTAGCTTTTAATCTACCAATTTGGCCTTCATAGTGACCTTTACTTTCATCATCTTTATCAATTAAAAATCCTTCAAAACCTTCAATAGGCTTAGTTTCTATGTTAAACATTAAATGTTTAGCTCCTGGAATAAATTTGAAATCATCAAGATATACACTATTAATTTTCACTGTATGATTACCCGGTGCAATTGTTTTTGGTAATCCTCCGCCACCTTCCGGTAAATCTGTTGTACTTAAAGCCATTTTATTTGTTTTTTATTTGTTTATATTTAAAAATATTTTGTCCCAGTATGTTTTATATTCACCTTCTGGGGTAATTTCAGAAATCATAATTTCTTGGTTTTTTAAGTGATCAGGTCTAGCACCACATGCTATGTCACCATCACTTTTGAAGCTTATATAATTAGCTTTACCTTTACGGTATAGATAACCTATAGCATCTGAATTAGATATAGTAATTCTTTTAAGTTTACCAGTTAAATCTAAATCTGTTGCAGTAAAACTTGCACCAGCTTTTTCTAATAAGGTATCTTTTACGTGACCTAAAAAGATTACATGAGGAGCCCAAGTTAATATATAGTCAAGAACTTTAGTAAAAGCTTGTCTTGTCCAATAATAACCCGCACCATCAGGTAAACCTAATATAGTACCGTATTTTAATTTACCACCATCTTCTTCTTTAAACCAATTTTTACCCATCATTTATATTCTATTAAGTTTGCAATACTTAATACGTTCTCTTATGAACTGCTGCATATTTCTATACAGATTAGACTATATCACGTTCTCTAGTGAGAACTCTCCTATTTCCATCACCATTAGCTTGTGATGTACTCCCTTACGGGATAGTCGTTGAACCTTCATTATAAACAAAAATTTTCTTAATATGATTTAAAAAATCATCTTTAGTATAGTCTCTTTTCATATGATTACAAAATTTACAACAAGGCACACAATTATTTAAAACATATCCTATAGTATTGTCAAATCTATCTACACCATTATGTTTTATTTGCGTTGTTGTTTTGTTATATCTTTTAGATGTACTAGATAATCTAGGTTCTACTCCACAATAATAACAATCTTTTGTAATAATTTTTTTAAATTCTTCTAAAGAAATTAAAAATGTAATATTTCTAGCTGATGCTCCTTTTCTACATTGAGCATATAAACTTGAATAAACTGATTCAGGAGTCGCTCTTTTTTTACTTGTAAGAATTGCATTTTCTTGTCTGCATTTTCTACATGTATTTAATTTTTGAGTTCCTGTAAATCTATCACCTCTCATATATGATAAGTTATTACATCTTAAACATTTTATATCATAAAATCTTCTACTTTTTTCTACATGTGATAAACTTAAAACTTCTATATTATTAAAAGTTTTTCCAATTAGTTTATTATCTAATGCTGAATATTTATAAAGCTTGGCTGCTGATTGACTTTTCATATGTATCTTATTTATTATACAATATAGTAAAAATTTCCCATATAATAAAATTTACCCATATGAATTAAGTGTTCCCAGCAATTAAAGAGATTTTCATATAACATCACTGCTATATGCCCCAAGGACGTTTAGGGCTTTTGGAGTATAGTATTTCAGCATAAGGTACAATCATCTCTTCTAAAGCTGTAATAGTGTCAACTGCTACATATTTATAGGGATACCCTGCTTCTTTAATAGCTTTACCTATTTCTTTAATTTCTTCAAAAGAGTTAGCTTGGACTTTCATTGCACTAACATAATTAGAACCACCTTCTAAATCTAATAGAAGACATTTGTCTAATGTAGCTAGTAAACTTGTTTTACCAATCTTTGGTTTTGAAAATATAATAAGGTTTTTAGGATTAATTTCTGTTGGAGCAATTAATCCTGTTGGTAGTATCAAACTCATGATTTATTAATAATTTTATTTAACCATTCTTTTTGACTCACCGGTTTTTGCAACATAATAGCTGCAAGATCTCTAATTGTTAACATAGATAGAGGAGCATCCTCATCTGTGTTCATCAATTCTGTAAAATCAGGAAATTTATCAGACTCTTCATTTAGTGGATCTGCTTTAATTTCAATCTTAATCAATTCAGCTACTGGGATGAGATATCTTACATCTCCTTTAGCATTGGGTTCTGTTGTCTCATATTCTGTTTCATAATGGGGATTGTATCTCCATTTATATAAGGTACGTGTAGTATCTTCAGAATCAAGTTCTATACTTACAAATTCAGTATAGATATCTTCACCTCTTTTTAATTCACTTGGAAAAAATCCAAGCATATATTCTGTTTTACCATATGGTTTATAAGCACATTTTGGTATAAACAAAGGGTTATTAATATCTAAAATCTTAAATTTATGTTCATGTTCCTTGAATAGTTGTTCAGTTTTTTCTTTTCTATTCACAGGATCTTTAGTTGATAAACTCATTTTAAATTATTTAGTTCCTATTCTTTTTTCTTGTTGCGGAGGTGTTGCCATCTCTACAATTCTCATTCTCTCAAATTCAGCTTTGAAAAAGCTTAAACGGGTATCTCCATTCCTACATTTTAAAAAATGTAATACCATCACTCTTTCATCTTCTATTATAAATCTATCTGGCCCATAAAATCTTATCTTTTGTTTACCAGGTCTATTGATACCTATTACAGTGTCTGCATGTTGAAGAAGTGCATCAGCACCAAAAATATCAGATTCTAGCACGTAGTTTCCGTATTTACCGTCTTCAGATCTATCAGGATGATCAATATTCCTATTCAATTGACTTAATACTATAAATGTTATTGGATAAATCCTTTTAAGTTCTGTTAGGGCTTCCCCTAAATTGTTTAATGTATCATGTTTCTCTCTCTCATAGGCAGCTTTTTTAAATAATAATGAATGATCTATAGTTATTAAAGTTTTTGTATATGTTTTTACAAGTTCATCAGATACTTCTGAATGTAAATTCATATAATTATGTATTATTCTTTTAAAATCATCAATTGTGCATGGTGTTTCTACTATATCAATAGGGTGTTTAACCTTCTCTTTAGCATATTCATAACATCTTTTTAAGTCTTCATCAGATAATTTGCCATCAGCACTACATAAGTATTTATAGGAACGTCCTATAGCACTAGAGTATTCCCTAATAGCTGAAGATCTTGCAAGCATTTCAAATTGAAATTGTAATACTCTAAAATTTTCAGTCGGGTTTAATACAAAAGCTTCTCTTATGATTTGTTCTGCAATTAAAGTTTTACCACTTGCGGGTCTACCTCCAATTACAATCATTGTATTCCATTCAATTCCATCTGTTAATGCATCATTAAATTTAGGCCAAGGAGTAGCTAAACTTCTAATTGCACCAATTTTTCTACCTTTTAGGTAGTGTAGTGAATCTTGAAAGCCCTCCTTTTGACTCTTCCACTCTACAGGAACAGTTTTTTTTGCATCACTCATGAAGTATTGTTTAATTAGTATTTATTTCTACTTTAATTTTATTAAACATAGCATGAAATATTGAAATAACAACTTCAATACCAATGTATTGTAAAATATTAATAGGAAATAAAAAGAGATTGATAATATAATAGCTTAAGACACTACCGACTAAAGCTATTATGAGTAATTTAAATTTAATCATACAATATTTTCTCTAAATTTAAAATCATCTTCTTGTAATCCATTTTCTATCATGTTGCAATAATTAGCTAATTCAGAATCAAAACTTCTTTCTACAGAACTCTGTTTTCTAATAAAATATTGAGAAGTTCTCATATATTTCCAGCCACTCATTTCAAATTCATTCACATATCTTGCTGTTGCCTCAAATATAGTAGCCCAAGTATAATTATGATTATTAAAAAACCATCTAAAACCTGTTTCTATATTTTTGGGACTGCACCTAGCGGGTTTACCACTTGGGAGTTTAAAGTTAGGAAAAATACTTAAATATTGTTCAATATTTTCCATATAATTTTCACCCATTACTGTAACGGATGTTTTAGCTTTACTCACTGTAAAGTACTTATCTATTTGATTTACAAGATCTTTAGCTTTTTGAGTTAAAGCTTTAGTTTCAGTAAGCCATTCATCATTTTGTAGTTTAGCACATTCAATTGATGCATTAATAAATTTGTTAGGTACTATATTATGATGTAAGCTATGCAGATAATAAAAAGCATTAGGTGTCATACCTGCTTTTAGTAATTTGTTAAAAATTTCATTCATTTTACCACTGTATAAGATAATTATAATTTTTTTGTATTAAGTCTGTAGTTTTCTTAAATACATCTCCGCAATCCCATTCAGTGTCATTATTAAATAACATGAGTGCAGGATGAGTAATCATAAATTTGTAATTGTTATCATTTACAGCATCTGCCCATTGCTGAGCAGTCTTACCCATATAAATGTATACTAAACCTGGACAATTCCATGTTAAGTAATCAAATAAGTAAGCTAAAAAAGTTTGCCAGATTGCAAAATGCTGACCCGGTTTACCTATAGTTGTTGTCAAAGCTGAGTTAAGTAAGAGTATTCCTTGATTACTCCATCTTTTGAGATCTGTATCTCTACCAACTTGATTATTATTATCATATACAGTTTTATCTATTGCATCAAGTAAATAAGATAAAACTTGAGGTTTTTCTGATGATGTGCTTAAACTAAACGGAATTCCATCCGCTTGATGTAATCCCGGATATGGATCAGCTGCTACTATAACAACTTTAAGTTCCGTAATAGGACATTCTTCAAAAGCTCTAAACCAATTTTTAAGTGTTGGTGTAAATCTTTTACCGTCTTGAGTCTGTTTAATTAACTTTTTAATTATATCATCAAATTCTTTACTAAATATAAACCCTCTAAGTTTAATAGCCCACCCAGAGGGTTCTAATTTAGCATAAATTTTTTCTTTTATTTCTTCAATATTTAATTCTTGTTTCATTTTTTTATATATTTGTGGTATGGCAGTAAAAGTTAAAGAATTAAAAGAAGACATTTTATTGGATGTCAAAGTTAATAAAGCATATTATATTATGCTTAAAAAAACATTATATTACTTATTTCAACAAGAAACTGATGATGTAAAAAGAGAAGAATCTCTTAAAACAATCATGACAGGTAAGTATGAAAATATGAATGAATTAGAAAGATCATTTTATACTATTACTTTATTACTTGCTGAAATTGAAAAAGTAGCAAAAGAACAAGATGCATATGAAGAGAAAGAAATATTAGAACCTGGGGATGAAGGCTTTGTAGCTCCTACCCTAGATTAATATTATACATTTCTCCAATTTCAATACAAGCTTGTATACTCATAGATAATTCATCTTTAGTACATTCTCCAAAAGATTTACATATCTCTTGTTGAGTATCTCCTTCTGTAAATACTAGACATAATCCGGATCTTTCTTTAATGAGTTGTTTCATCTCTTCAAAAGAATATCCGGATTCTTGAGCTAACATTCTTATACATGTGTGAACTTTAGATATTTGAGCTAAAGATCCTCCATCTGTTACCACATTCATAAATAATTCTACTTCTGAGCCTTCTGGTAAAGCTTTCACAAACGCATCATATAAGATTTTATTCTTATCTGGTTGTGAAAGCTTACCATTAACTTTTTTAAGTTTAGCGGTATACATTTTTTAAGTTTAAGTTATTTTCCATTTTTTAAATAAGGCTAATAAAATTTGCACATCTTCAATATCTATAATATTATCTGTAAATTCATCAAAAGTTACTCTCCATTTATTTTTTGGTGAATCAGTATTCTCTGAACTATACAAACTAAGGCCACTACCTAATGAATATCTATAGTAATAGTAATCTTCTTCATCACCACTTTCTTCTATTGGAACATCAATCCGTTCAAAACCTTCTTCAATTAATTCTTCTTCAGTCATGTTTAGTCATTTATAGTTTGATACCTAAAACATATTTGCGGATAAACTATAATAAGATAATCTATCTCATCTACAACGGTTATTACAACATTACAAGGTTTTTCTTGTTCATCTAATGCTTCCCATATGGCTTCATTATCTTCTTCTGATATTATATCATAAGTAATATAGTAAGAATCTGCTTTATCCTTAACTTTAATTAAATTACCTTTGATTTTAATAGCAATATTGCAGTTTGCGGGTTCTTCCCATATCCAATCATCTGCTGATACGGACCATGTACCAATTTGTGCTGTAGATGCATGCATATAAAATTGAGCACTACATGCTATACTAGATACTGTACATACTATAGCAAGTATTAAATTTTTAATTATTTTCATCATCATCTTTTTTAAGTTCTCTAGCTTCATTAGCATTTCGTTGCATTAACTCTCCTCTACTAATAGCTTCTAAGTTACTTGGATCATCATTTCTTTTATTACCATCTATATGATAAATTACATGACCTGCAGGGATTGGCCCGTGAGCTTCTTGATATATCATTCTTGGCTTTCTAACTCTTTCATTAGTTCCTGTCCATACATGAGTACAATCATTTTTTGGAGTTTGCTCTCCACCATTCCATGATGGATGATTTTCTCCAGTATGATCTTCACCTGATTTAAATTCAGTGTCTGGAGATAAATGAATACCTTTTTTGTTTTTATTCCAAGGCATTAAACCTTTTAAGAATTGTCCTAATGTGTTTCTTTCTTTAGTCATTATTATTTAGTTTATTAGTTAATATTACACTTCCAATTGGCACATCAAATTTAACAGCTTGTTCTTGTGATATAATCAATGTTCCTTTAATATCTCCAGTTTTTATTAAAGCTTCTAATGCAGCTTTATCCATATCATCTTCATGAGATAATATTATTTTTAATTCTCCGTTTTTTCTGATTTCTCCTTTCATATTTATAGGTTTAGTATATACATTATTAAATTCCAAGCTCCTATTCCTGCAAAAAAATACAAAGCTCTTTCATAATTTTTATTCATCTTATTTCTTTTTAAATTGTTCATACCATTCTTTTGGCTGTAATGGTAGCTTTAAAGTTTTTTCTGCTGAACACATAAGAACGTAGTCAGAATATAAAATCATATTTTCCTCACTATACATTCTTTCAGCTTGGTAATTAGCACCTGCTATAAAAGCATCCACTTCATCCCCATAATAAGATAATTCAGCATACTTTTTAGCTTCTTCAAGTGTTTCATAATCCTTGAGCTTTTCAAGGTCTCTTTTCCATTCAGCTTTTAATTTCATTGCTATAACCCACATGATAAACATGCCTATAAATAATCCTAATCCAAAGTCCATATCAAATCTTTTTAAGTATTAAATTTCCTGATGAGTCAAGTTTAGGCTTATCTCCAGGTATACAACAACCTTTTCTATTTACACCATCACAAGTAGGATCTAAACATTCCATCACAATCTCAACTTCTATTTCTGTTGGTTCTTGAATAGGTCTAATAGATTGTACAAAATCATCAATGCTAAAAATAGGATCATTGCCTTTACCGACAATAACACCATTATAAAATGCTGCCTTAACTTGCATAATCATATCATCCAAAGCAAACACCTTGTCTTTATTCAACTCCATTGCTTTGTTGAAGCCTTCATTGAATCCTTTTTTGAAGTATGGATATTGAAAAGTGTTTAGTCCATTACTTGTTGCAGAGTTTTCAGAAAACTCCGCCAACTTCTCAACATCAACTGCTCCAAATAGTTCATCACAGTTTTGTTTGGATAATACATAATTCTCAGGTAGATTATCTCCTGATAAGGAATACATGACTCCTTGTTCATCTTCTGTTTTAATTAGTTTCATATTATTCTGATTTAAAGGTTTCTTTGTACCATGATTCAAAAGTAATCCAATTTTCTTCTGCAACAAATAAACATTCAAATCTACCTGTTTGATGTGTTTTCATAAAGCAATCCTCTAGTTGTTGCTTCTCCATTTCTAAAAGAGTGTCTTCAATCCAATGTACAAGCCCTTGTGTATCTATTTGATGACCTTCTGAAATTAATTTCTTACAATGTTCTAATATTTCTGTTACTGCTGTCATCTTATTCTGATTTAAAGGTTAATTTATAATAATCAACTCCAAAAATTGTATGCTCAGAGCATCCCTCATCAAAAGCATCAATTATCTGTTGCTTAAATAACTCATTAGCTTCTGCAACATCTGAGCTATGTAAGATTCCATTCTCTGCTAGTCTTTCTACTAGTAAATCTATTGCTGTCATAGTGTTTTATTATTAAAAATATCATCTAAATAATCACTCCTAAAAGAGCAACCTCCTATTTCATCATCAGCAGGTAATTCAATTACATGGTCTTGCTTTATTTTAAAGTCTGGAAATACATCTTTAAATACAGCTACTGAATCACGTACAACAGACGGTGCATAAGTATGTCTTCCATGTGCATATCTTGCAGCCATCCATAGTATATCCTCAATGGCTGACTGTAGTTTTTTCTCATCTGATTTTTTCATAACCTAGTATATTTATCTATTATTACTGTAATCATTATCAATCCAATGGCTATTACACCTATTATTATTTCTCTACTCATATTATCTATTTATGTTATAACGTTACCTAACAGACATTAAAACGGTAGGTTAGCTTTGTGTTAGTGTTCATTAAAACGAAACACTAACAGCGTATAAGAGAAATTAAGGGGTTTGTGTGTACCAATCTCCTAATCTTTCTATCAGCATTTCATGAAGAATATCATACTCCATTTGACCATCTTTTGTAAAATATCCATCATAATCATCTCCACCGCTTCTACTTATGACTTCGTGTAGTAAGTCTGCGTTTGATAAATTTTTAAACGAGGTTTTCAAAGATTCTATCTTTTGTTGTTTTTTAATTCTCATAATCTTTTAAATTAGTTCTTTAACTTCTCTTATACGCCTACCGTTATAATCCATTTTTAATATAACTATCAATCTTCTCTCAAACATTCATTAATATAAGCTTGAGCACCTCTTTCAGTATCCCATTGCCATACATAAGCAAAGTTATCATTAGGTGCTTGCCCTTTAGGTCTTCTGCAATATTTCCATCTACTCCACCAATGCTTTTTATACATTACGTGGTATTTACTAGGTCCTTTTACTATTTTATAATTCATATATATAATCTTTTGATATACCGAACCCTTTGTGCTTTTTAATTATATTTTTAAGTTTAGCAACATAACCAGGATCTTCAGCATACTGTTTTAAATATTCAAAATATTGTTCTGTTGTATTTACTTTTCTAGCATATACAGCTTGCATATAAGCATAATCTAATACAGCCATTTTCCAATTTTTGAATTTAGCATGACCTCTATTTACTCCAATAGCTGTTGTATTTCTACTTTTAGCTACTTTTAATCCGAATGGATTATTATTTTCTATCCAGATTTTAGAATTAAATTTAGATTCTTGAATAGCTTGAGCTAATACAATTTCAGGAAATTTAATATTACAATCTAATATAAACTGTTTAAAAGCACTAAAGCTAAAACTTTCTTCACCTGTAAATACTTTTAAAAATATAGGTTCAGATTCATATTGTGGTGTTTCTATTGTGTTACTTTCTGATTTACTACTTGAGAGTAAAAAGATTGATAAAAAAATAAGGAGAATGTAAGGTATAACCTGTACTTTCTCCATTTTCATATTTTTTTCATCATAGTAATAATATTTTCTCATCATATTCTAGTTTAAATTTAATTAATTTTCCAGCTAGTCTTACTGTTTCCATTATAACAGCTTCTTTACTCCATTCTACTTGATTATCACCAAAATGTGCTGTATTAAAACCTACTACCCATCCTTCTGGATGTGCTGTATATGGAATATCTGACCACCAAGAACCATTAAATACAGGTCTTGAATAGGTTAATCCACCATGTATATTTATATGTTCACTTATTTCATCATAATGTTTTCCATGTAAAGGATGTCCGGGTGGTATTATTACATATCCATTACCCCATCCTTTATCCATAAAACCTTTTAACCAAGTATTTTCAACTACAAAGTATTCCATATATTTATTTTTAAAAGATGGCAGAGTTATCCTCCTCTGCCATGAGCTTACCTATAGAATTTTAAAGAAATAACCACTCAGGCAAGAACTGCCTTCATAATTAGATTAGCACCGTCTTTCTTACCAGGGATCCATCAGGCACCTGCTACTATATGGATAATTACTTCCAAAAGTTTACTGCTGACATTTGTAAGAGTACGGTCACATAGTTAATTAAGGCAATGCAGGCAGCAGACCTACTTTAACTCGTTTAGCAGCCGAGACCTTACTAACTACTTGCTGAGAACTCATTTGTGTTGTTGACTAGTTTAACCTACTCCAAAGTCATTTTGGATACGACTGCTTTTTGTTTATTATGATGGTAAAGCTTCTTCCTCTAGGGTCAGTCTTCGTCAGCTCAATATCTATTCCTTTCTCAAGGGAACAACACATGAAATCTTACAATCTCCATCCAATTTTTTAAGTGGTTTTCAATGTTTAGTCCACTATTTTTTATTCATCTCCATCAGGCTTTTCACCAGTTATTCTTCTATGAAGATCCTTTAAAAAATCTGTCATATTACCACCATCCATTATTTGAATATTTGGTCCTTTTCTAGCATTACGTTCATGCATAACACCTATAGAAAATACAACTTCATTTATATGCTTACATTCAGCACATATATCTACGTAACATTTAGTGATATCTTCATATTTTTTGTAAACAGTTTTAACTAATTGAAATAACTCTTGAGCTCTTTCTTCTGTAATACCTAATGTAGTTGTTATTTGATCAGACTCTTCATCAATAATTAAGACTTTAAATAAATCATTTACTGAAGTATAAGTCTTTTTTTTTCTTTTAAATAATTTCATCATTTGTTTAATTTTTTTTGTGCAAAATAATCAATAATAAATCCAATAGCAACTATTATATTCATTCCAACTGAAGCTAACACTTCATAGATATCTTTATAGACATTAATGCTGAGATGTACATGACCTACCATCCAGAAAGGTATGGATAAGTTTTGACTTACCCATACCACTAGATATTTTAAAAAGAATTTCATTTTGTAACTTCTATTTCATCAAAAGTTTTAGTTACTTGATCAGTGCCTCCTATATATGTAGGTCTTCCTAACTCATCTCTTAATGTGTCAATAATCATAAATTTTAAATTTGGATTAATAACACTATGTACTAGTTCTCCTCTTTTATATTTGTGATTACCAATAGTTGGTTTAGACTCATTAATCAACATTAAGACGCTTACCAAACATACTATAAAAATCAGCAAAAAAATAATAAAACCTATACTTTTAAAATTGCTAGGCATTACTTAATATTTAAGAATGTTCCTGATCCACCAGCTATCGTACTTGGTAACTTACCGTCCCAAGCACATGCTTTAACGTACTCAATATACATAAGAGATATTTTCTCTTGCTTTAATTGAATTGCTTTGGCTGATGCAGATGCATTAATAATCATCTCAGCAGAATCAGCTCTAGCAATAGCTACTTTCCTTTTACCATCTGCAATAGCTGCAAGGGCTTGTTGTTCAGATGCTTGTGCTTGTTGTATTGATCTTGTCTTAGCAACAATAGCTTCTTGTAATGCTTCAGGTGGAGTAATATTAGTTCTTAATTGACTTACATTAAACCATTTTATTAAACGTTTATTACATTCCACAACAATACTTGTTTCAAAAGCCTGTCTATGACTAAATATACTATCAACTTCCCAGGTATTACATACATCATTTACAGCACCAATAATAGCATTCTTTAACCAACCTTGTTCTATTTCTTTAACACCTAATCTTAAGTTTTGAAACATATCTCCTATAGCATCATCTCTTAATGAATAATTAAATGATGGTTTTATAGTTGCTGAAAAACCTCCTTTAGTAATAATCATTTGATCATCATATTCAATATGTTGCTGATACGTAGGAAATTCAAGAACTTGAGTAAACCATGTATTGTACATAACCCAACCGGTTTTATATTGATAGTTAGCTACACCTCTTTCTGATCCAGATAGATTAACTACAATACCTTTATGACCTGCGTCAATTCTTTCTACAGCATAAGGTTGAAAAGCAGCTAATACTAAACCTATAACAAAAATCAAAACTGTCTTAACTATAAGAGATGAATTTACTTTTTCAACTTTATCACCATACCTGTCTATGCCAGGAATAGTTTTTTTACCTCTTAGAAAAGTTGCTATAGCAATGATAGCAAACACAATAATAATAATAATTCCAATCATAATTTTTTGTTTTTAAATAAATTGTTTTTAAATAAATTGTATATTACTTTCACTGAGTAATATGTATAAATTATAACTATAAAAGTTATAACTATTTGTAAAGTACCATTTACAGGGGAACTCATCATATGGGCATATTCATTTATTACAAGAATTAATATAAAACTTAAAGCAAGAGATAACCAAAACCAAAGTCTTTCTAATAAAGTTTTTTTAACTATTTTTTTCTTTCTCATTTTGTTTAAGTTTATCTAAAATTTCTTTTTCTTCATATTCAGCTAATTCTTTTTTTAATTGATATTGATCTATATCAAAGTTTTCAGGTATTGTACCATATTCCTCCATTAATTCAATAAATATTTCTTTCATTCTTCCCATGTCCAAAGTTTTGTAGTTGTGTCTTTTAATGAAATCATCTTTTCTTCAGCTTCTAAATCTTCTAGTTTATATAAGGGAGTTTCCGGAAAATCTCCTTCAAAATAAGCAGAATCTTTATAACCTATTTGAGAATCATTTTCTGTATATCTTTTATACATTACCCATAAGATTTCTGCAGCTTTTTGAGTTATATTAAAAACTTTAGATAGATCTGATAATTTTCCATTATTCCGGATATATTCTCTTATAGTTAGTACTCTATTATTACTTAAATCTTTAAAAGCCATTAATTGAGCATAACCTCTTTTATAACGTCTATCCTTATTGAGAATTATCTTTTTTTTAGCCATAGTAAATATTTAAAAATTAAAGGAGATATATTACTATACCTCCTTTAATCATCAATTAATATATTCTTCACCTGCTTCTGAGTAACTTACAACTTTAGAATCAAAACTAACAGAAATCTTTTTACCTTTTGTATTAACACATAAGTTTTTAAGTTTTTCATTAAAATTACCTAAACATACAGCATTTACTTTATAAGGAAAAGGTCTATCACTTACATGATCCTCACCATCATTGATAATTAAGATTTCCGGTAATTCTTCAGATAAATCAATCTTTAAGTTATGTAACTTTTTATGGTTGATTATATCATCACTTACTTTCCTTACCATATCCTCAATTCTTGTAGTACCACCATTTGGATCATTAGAAAATGTTTGCCAAAATTTAATTACAGAAGCTCTATCATGAATATGTTGAAAATGCATTGCTTCAGGATCAGATACAAAATAACTAAAAAATACTTCAGCTTCACCTCTCATGACATATTTAAATCTATCAATAAGTAAAGCATTAACCCAATCTTGTTTAAAATCTTGCTCCATACTACCTGAAAAGTCTAACAAAATAATAATTTTTTGTTTTTGCTCTTTTCTTTCAACAGGTACATTAACTACAAGATCTTTAGTTAACATCTTAATATTAAAGTTAGGAAATAACTTTTGATATAAATCTACATTAGCTAATTGAGAATAATCTCTCATCATCTTTTTAGAATAAATGTTTGAGTTATTTACAATTTTTTCAGATATTTCTTTTTCAACTTTAAACTCATTACCAAGATCTCCAATGATAGATAAATGATTCATAATATTCATTTTTCTATCTTTATTTTCATCATTAATCATGAGTTGTTCATTAATATCCGGATCTGTATATAAATCTCTATCAAAATCTAAAACTGAAGTTTTATCCATTTGATCATCTATTTCTCCGTTATTTTGATCAGCTTCATTTTTCATTTGATTGAAAATAGCAATAGCTTGTTCTAAAGGAGTGAATCCAGGGATGTAAGTTTCAAAGATTTTATCATAAAATTCTTTCTTTACACCGTATATATTTTTATTCTCATCACTTAAAGAATCAGGATCAGCAAATTTATCATTAATATAATCCTTTTCTTCAATCATTTTATAATAACATACAAGAGCTAATTCTTTAATTTGATCAACAGAAGTCTTTTTAAATTGACCTGTTTTTCTTTCAATTTCAGTTGCTGTAGGTGTAATATAATTTTCAGATTCTTTTACAAATAAGTCATCATTATTGTCAAGCCTGGAGCTCCCATAATAGGAACCCCAGTCATAACTCCAAGATGATTTACCGTAACTAGAATATCCGTTATTTTTCCGATAGGAAGTTTTTCCATAACTGGAATATCCAATTGCCATAGTAATTAATTTTTAAATTTCAGTTAATGTAGAAGCAATCATTCTTTTCTTCTTAAAACCTGCATGTTTTGTTTCATGTTCTTTCATTAACTTTGAGTGAACATCAATTAACTCATCAGCAACTTTTAAAGATTTAAGTTCACGTACAGAAGCTGTATAAGTAATAAAAGTTTTATCAAAAACTTCTAATGCTTCTTGTGAATCAAGTTGTGATGCATCTAACTCAATACAATTTTCAGCTAATGTTTCTGTAAGAGTTTTTAATAATGCATAAGCTTCAAATTTCTTTAAAGCATCAGCTATTAATGTAGGCTTTTTAGCAAATTCTGCAATATATTGTAATCCTGTTGGACCACAAGTATCAAATACAGTATAAGCAATAACAGCTACACGAGGACTGATAACAATACTATTTTTTGCATATTCTTGAAGAATATAAGGAATAACAGGATCTACATTACCTGCTCCAAATTTAGACTCAAGTAACTTGTTATAACTAATATCTGTATAGTTATTCCAAATTACATTTTGCTCTAAAGGAAAACGTTCCATTAATGCTTTAAGAGACATATTCTTAGAGAATTCTTCTCTTGTTCTATTAGTACAACAAACAATAAACTTTGTTTTAATAGGAACAATTTGAGTACCATTTCTGAATATACCTGAACTTAAAATATCTTTTAATTGCTCTAAGATAAAATCCGGTGCATCAAATAACTCTTCAAAAATTACATATTCTGCATTCATGAAACTGTTTTCTACCAAATACTCAATTTTACCTGTAGCATTAAATGTTGGAATATCTAATCCTCCAAATAATCTATCAGTTGTCATACCTGTACCCATAGTAATTACATAAGGTGTAATACCGTTTTCTGCAAAGTAAGCAAGAGTTAATTCTGATTTTCCGTGGCCACCTGGTCCATATAAAATTACATTTTTATTTACTTGCATTCCAATATCTAACAGATTAACTGTTTTTTCCATGAATACAAAATTCTTTACAGATTCTGTATTATTCTCAAGAGTACCTAAATCAGCTACTTCTACTTCTTCTTTTACTTTTTTACTGCTTGTTGCCATTTTTACTTTTTTAATTGTTATTTATTTAAAATCATTTTTTAATACAGTTCTATGAACTAACTAATTTTTACAGAGATTGGGTCATTAACTGTTGAAAGTGTTGTTGATTCAATTACTACATCTTTTATACGTTTTTTACTAGACTTTTCAGCTTTTTTAGTAGCATCTTTAATATAAGAAGCTTTTTCAGAGCCTGCATGTGTGCCTAAATAAAATACACTAAAAGCTAATTCATTAATATTGACAACTTGATTACTAATATCTTCTATAGCTTCTGTATAAGATTTATTAGTTTTTAAAGCTTGAACTAGTATAGTTTCAAGTTCTTTAGCTCTTTCTACATTAATCCCTAAAGCATCAGAAAAGTTATTTTCTTCAAAAGTGACAATTTTAAGCATAGATTTTACAGCAAGCTTTAAGTCTAAAGCTCTTTCTTCTTTGTTATCCATAAGATATTTGTTATTTATATTGAGATTTCTAATTGTTCTGTATTTTCAAGAACTACTTCAGTTACTAACTGAAATCTGTTTGAATTGTATAATTCATAAGGAAAAGACTTTTCTGATAATTGAACCTCTTTGAGTAAATACCCAATAGTATTAGGAGTTAATCCCATTTTTCTTATATCAGTTACAGTATATTCTTTACCCTCAATTAACCACTCATTAAAAGGAATTCTAGACGGTTTATTAGAATTATTTACGCATGTTACTTTCACATTCACTAATTTGAACAGTTAATTCTAAATTTTCTAATCTATCAAGTAGAGTATACATATCTAAAACATTTCCTATTTTAATATCACATTTACCTACTTTGTCTGTTATAAGAGCACACTGTTCAGCTTGCTCTAAATCATGTTTACAAAACTTCATAAGACAAGCTATAACATAATCATAATCATGAATATCATCATTAATTAAAGTTATTTTATGAGTATATTTCATAATTCTATTCTACAGTTCCTACAATTACTTTATCACCTATATCATTTAATATAGTAATAATTGATTGATAATTATTACCATCAGGGTCTACATAATTTATATACCGGTTAAAATAATTCTGAGATACCAATTCTTCTATAGTATTACTTAAAGTATCTATATAAATTTTATATTCAGGATCTTCTAAATCAAGTCTTTTTAAATCATATAAAGCTGATTCTAATTTAGATAAAATTAAATTAATTTTTGTAGTAAACTCATCAATGATAAAAATATGTTTACTAGTATTATCAAATAATTGAATAAGTGTAAGTAATGTGTCTGGTTCAACTAAACTAAATGCATTAATAGGTTTTTTAATATATTCTTCACTCCAGTCTTGCCAAGTATTTAAGCTTTTTTTAATGTAATGCTTATACCTTTTATCTTCCTTGATATCATCAATATCATAAAGAGCACTGGATAATTTCACCAGTGCTCTTACTAAACCTATTTCTTTATTAACTGCCATTAATCTAATTTAATATTGTAATCCGTCCACGTAATTTTAGCCGGACTAAATCCTTCTAATGCATCAGTAACCCATTTTTCATCTACTGTACCCATATAACATAATATATGTATAACAGCTGTTTCATCCGGATTAAGTCTTAAACACCGGCCTATTCTTTGTGCAGCCTTACGTTCATTACCATAACTATGTAAAATTATACTCTGTTCAAGTTTAGGAATATTAACTCCTTCACTTAATTGTAGTACACAAGATAGTTTAGTAATATCCCCATTCTTAAATAATGTTAAGTTATGTTCTGAATTTGGATTTGTACTATGATAACTATTTCTACATAATTTATCTGCTTGTTCTTGCGTGTTAGCAAAAATAATACATTTTGATTTAATAGAGTCACTCAAAAGCTTTGCATACCTTTCTTTACTTGAAAATTCCATCATAGCTTTCATTCTCATTACTCTAGCTATTTGAGTTTCTTTCATGTATCTAGCATTTTGTATTCTATTGCACCAATAGTTATAGTTATTTACTTCTGATGTAAAGAAAGATTTTCCTTTAGTTTTTACCTCAATGTCATTTTTAGTACCTAAAGTTAACTGATGAACAATTATTTTATAATCATTCAATATGTTATCTTCAATGGCATCATCAGTGACATAAGAGTATACTATAGGACAGAAATCACTTACCATTTCACCTTTTTCTGAATTAACATGTTTAGGTGGTGTACCTGTTAAACCTAGTATTTTACCTCCAAAACAATCAAGAAAATCACGATGACTTTCTAAAAGTGAGTGACATTCATCTAAGTAAACTAAATCATAATCACTTATAAATAATTTATTTAAACTTAAATAAGTAGTAAATGTAGCATTGACAAGCAAATAAGATAAATTAAATTTTTCGGCTTCACTTTTCCATGAAGCTAAAATAGATTTTTTAGGTGCAACAATTAAAATACGTTTATTTGCTCCATTTTCTCTAATCATATGGTTTAAACCTACTAATGTTTTTCCAATACCTGTTGCTAATGCCAGTCCGGCATATTTACGACCTAATGTAGCTTTTAAAGCTGCTTTTTGTATATCTTCTCGTGTCATTCTTCTCCAATATTCATGTAACCAAATATAGCTCCTAATGGAAATACAACAATACCTACAGATCTTATAACTTCTGTTTTAAGTGGTACGTCAAAATCACATTGAGCAAGCTTATATATATTTCTAAACCATCCAAATATGATGATTAACCATATTAGTATTGCAATATTTCCTTTTGTCATAATTTTTAATTTAAGTTACTGTTTACTACACTTAGTAAATCATTAGTAAAAGAATCATAATTTTCTTTAAGCAAGTTCACAAATTGACCAGCTTCTGTCTTATCAGATTTCTTATTTAAATCCATTTCTTCTGTAAGAACAAGATAAGGTTTTTCTTTATCTCTCATTATCTCAAATGATGTAAAACCTGAGTTATTAAAAGTTTCAAATTGAATATGAACTACTTCTACTCTATCAGATTGATCAGATACTTTACCTATAAACTCTTCTCCTTTTTTACGTTTAATCATCCATGCTTCTG
>Ga0315288_10000079_pt1 | contig 100302 bp, 84 predicted proteins | sample YL17G11_20_MG_FD_203454 | JGI IMG/M metagenome (GOLD analysis project Ga0315288, IMG submission 203454) | Sediment microbial communities from Yellowstone Lake, YNP, Wyoming, USA - YL17G11_20 | ecosystem: Environmental > Aquatic > Freshwater > Lake > Sediment | place: USA: Wyoming | collected... | reverse complement strand
TCAGAGACCCAGAGACCCAGAGACTCAGAGACCCAGAGACCCAGAGACCCAGAGACCCAGAGACTCTGAATATTACACCACTCCCCGGGATTTTTGTTAAGCACCTGAGTGCGCGAACCGACGAGGATTTGATCATCCCGGCAAGGCGCGCCTGCAACCTCGCGCCCGCGCTGGAAGCGACCCTGAAGGGCTTTAATTTGTTTCGCCACGAGACAAAAGGAGCAAACAGGGGTCTTTAGCGGCAAAACGGATGAGAAAATAGAATTATGTTGGGGGGTCATTTCAAACTTATTTCACCACGAAGGCACGAAGAAAAGCGAATATAACCGTGCTATGGGTAGATTGTGGCGTCTGCCTGAGGTATGGCCTGACCGCGGCTCGCGATCTCCGGTGCCAGCCCTCCCGCGGGTTTGAAACCTGCGGGAGGTTCTCTTTTCTCCAGACTGTCCCAGGTATTACGGCGCTGAAAATCCGATAATTATAGTCAGCTTTCCTTGCGGCCGCGCCAGCGTCAAAGCACATTCCTCATTACTTTTCACATTGATAATGGTTTTCAATATGGGCGCGGCCTCCGCGCGCGCCGCGGCGGCCTCCGGCTTTTCTTTGGGGTCAAGTAAGCCAAGCTTAAGGAAGAAGGTTATGCTGCTATCACCATTAATTCGAGGCACAAGCATGAGCATCATCTGCGGCCAGCCGCTTGGCGAAAGGATCGTGCGAACTGGGACATTATTCAGGGCTTCTATTGATCTCAGAGAGGCTTTTAGGCTCTCTTCCCGGATTCCCGATTGTGGTCCTCCCGCAGCCGAACCTATCTCAGCTCGCAAATCCTTGGGGCCGGATAATTTTAGAGCAACCCAATTCCTGGGTGAGGCCTTTTCTGGTGCGCCGGCGCAATAACTCACTTCCAGCCGCGCCTTCTTTGCCTGCTGATCGAAAATTCGTAACAATTCCCGCGTCCGAGCTATGCCTTCCGGCGTCCCGGAAACAACCAGCTGGCGCGAGCCATGCTCCCCGGGAGAAATAATGGTTACTCCCGGAGGTAAAAGGCTCTTGAAGGGAGACTGTGAATTGATCCCCTGTAAAAGATCCTTTGAATTTTGCTTTTCAGGTCTTTGCGCCAAGTCAGTTGCTACCGGTAAGCTCGCCGCACCAAACAAAATTTTCATTTCTTCGGCATCTAAATTGCTAAGGTCAATGGTATCGAAGACCGTGCCAGGCACAGGGGCCGTATTTGAAGGTTGTGCAGATTTCGTGTTCTCTGCGAGAGGAAGTGCTTGCGGAGCCGCGCCAGGCGTCGAAGCTTTCGATGGTTCGATTTTCACGAAGGCAATGATAACAAGGTCATTTTTGGCAATATATTTTTCCACCCCTTCGCTCGGAATATAGCTTTCTGATGTTCCCGTAGCACGCTTTTGAGCGGCAATGGACCAGATCGGAATTTTCTTGCCGAAAACCAATTTATCAACCGGAATGCCGCTTTCCGACCTGCTGTTGTAGCCCTTCAATGAGACGGTTGTGTCGGTCATTGAAGAAGAAGAGCCGAACTGATTGGTCAGGCTAAAGGAAAATCGGAGGGCATGATCTATTTCGCGGGCAAATATCTGCAGATTATGCTTCCCCGGATTGAGCTGCGCTGAGGTGCTATGTATAATCTGCCCTTTAAGAATCCCTTTTTCGTAATACTCAATGCTGACCGTAGTGTCATGCTCAAAGGGAACTTCGTAGGTATAACGCGCAGTAACCAATCCAAGTTGCCGCAGCGCCTCCTCTGTTTCCGTTGAAGAAATGCCGCCAGTGGCCGGCATGAGCGTGCCTGCAGAGCGATCGTTGCTCTGCGGATTTTGTTTTTCGATATTTTTCAACCCATTGGCCGATGTCTTGGAGCTGGTAATGCTGACCACTGCAAATGCCCCTGCGCACAACAGCACCACCGCGGCCACTACGAGGGCCGTCACCCGACTGATTTTTCCGTTTTTTGGGGTTCTCATTATCGCCTCCACGCGATGTAAGAGTGTTGACCTGCCTTCCGCCAGACCTACGACTACGCCGACAGAACGCCCGCGGGCGTTTTCCGCCGCGGCGACGAGGAAGCGCGCATAGCCGGCCGCATCTGCGCCCCGATGCAATACCCAGCCGTCGCATAATTCCTCCCGCACCAGCGTAATCTTGCGGCTCGCCCACCAGCCCGCGGGATGAAAGAAGAGCGGAATCTCGATGAGCCGCTGCAAAAAATTCGTCACGGGATCGCGCCGCTTGATATGCGCCACTTCGTGCGCCAGCAAGGCCCGCAATTCCTCTGCCGCCGTCGTCTCCAGCCAGGTCGCGGGCAGCAGGATTTTGGGCTGCAGGATGCCGCAAATCGCCGGCGCACCGATGGTATCGCTGACACGCAACTCCGCGGGATTTTGTAAGGCCGCCTCTGAACAAAGCGCGGCGAATAAATCCTGCAGCGCGCGATCTTTTGCCGGCCGGCTCTGCGCCAGCATCTTGCGCACTTGCCGATAACCCACCAGCAAGCGCAAGGTGAAGCCGGCGCACCCCAGTAACCATAACCAGCACAATACATCTGCCGCGCGCAAATCCGGCCGCCACGAACCTTGCTTTGCGGGCCGCGCGGCGGCCGCCGGACCTCCCCATTCCCCGGCGGCCGCGGGCGAAAGCGAAATTGCCGGCCGCGGCATAGGTTTCGCGCTGGCGGGCAGCGCGGCCGGCAGGGGCATCGAGAGGGCCACAGGCACCGTTACCACGGCTGGCGTCTGTGATAGCGCCAGCCGCACCGGCGCCAGCAGCAATGGCGCCGCCAGCGCAAACCACCACAACGCATAGCGCGCCCGCGCCTGCCGCAGGCGAAAGACTTTTTCACACATCCACGCCAGCGCCGCCAGCGCGGCCAATTGCCAGCTTACCGTGAGCATCAAAGACGCCCAATTGTCCGCGCACATTCTGAAGGTAATCATCTCTACCCCTCGTTATTCATGATGTGCCTAAAATTTGCAAGCCCCGCGCGAAGTATGATACCAATACTATGAACAGTTGATCAGTAGATAAGTTGACCGTCCGCATAAGGCGGACTCTAGCCCGAATGATTCATCATTCGGGCTATTCCTCCCCGTGCTCTTTCTCGGCAATGAGTGCTTTCAAGCGCGTGAGTTCCGCGCGCGACAAATTTTCATCTTCCAGCAGCCGCACCATCAGCGCCTCCGCCGAGCCGCGGAAGCCGTGATTTATCAAATCCCGCAGCAATCCCCGCTTCACCCGCTGTTCCCGCAATTTCGCCTGATAGACATGGGCGCGGCCTTCCTCGTGGCGGGTGAGGTAGCCCTTCTCATGCATCAGGCGCATCATCGTCAAGACCGTGGTATAGACCGGCCGCGGCTCGACCTGCAAAGCCTCCAGCACCGCCCGCACCGTGGACGGCCCCCGCGCCCAGATGACATTGAGAATCTGCAATTCCAGCGGCCCCAACTTCCCTTCCACTCTTCTGCGCATGGCGTTTTTCATCCCTATCTACTAATCTATTGTTATTAGTATATAGCGGGAAGGATAATTTGTCAAGGGCAAAGTAAAAAAATTTGCCCGCCTGGGACAGGGCAAAACCGGAAGTCCAGAGTCGTAAGCCTGTCCTGAGCGGAGCGATGTCGAAGGGTCATCCGTCCAGTCACGGCTCCAGAGTCTAAGAGCTAAGAGCGCGAAAGGAGTTGCAGGCGAAGTGAATAGCCTGATATAAGACCTGTCTATTTGTAGGCGCATTTCATCGCATAAGGCTCTCTTTTTTCGCCTGAAATAGGTTATGAAATGCGCTCTAGCGGAGAGATACCCTTTCCAGCCCTCCCGCGGGCCTGCCCTCCGACCCCCCGACTCTGCGACCCTGCGACCCTGCGACCCTGCGACCCTGCGACCCTGCGACCCAGAGACCCAGAGACCCAGAGACTATTTTATGTGCGCCTTTTCAAATGATGAACTGACGCTTTCGCCTTCGCTCAGCACGGTCTCCGAGATCTGCTGTCTGGCTTCCAGCACGGAGAGTTGGGCTTGCAGCAGCACGATGGTGGATTCCGCGCCGCGGTTTTTGTTGACGCCGGCTTCGGTCAGCCCGTCATAGCAGCCGCCGGTCTGCGGGTCATAGAGCGATTGGCCCAGTGTATTGCGGCCGAAGAACCACTCCAGCGAAAGCCAGGCGCGGCGCAAATAGCCCGGCTCGCCGGTGGCGTCAAAGGCCGCCAGGGAGGCTTCCACCATGGCCGCGGCGTCAATCGGCTGCTGGTCGTAAATGGGCGGCTCGGTGTCATCGGCATGATACCAGCCGGCATTCCCCACCAGGCACAACATGTCGCCGCAGAAAGTCTTCTGGCAAAGAAAATCCAGGGTGCGCGTCGCCACTTCCAGATAGCGCGCTTCGCCGGTCATCTGATAGGCGCGAAAGAGCGCTTCCGGCAATTTGGCATTGCCATAAGTCATCTCCGGCAGGATCCATTGCCAGGCCGGGCCGGCATGTTCCGCGTAGCGGGTCATTAAGTAATCCGCCAGCGGCCGCGCCATATTTTCCGCTTCCTCTTTTTTGTCCGGCTGCGCCTTCCACCACCAGTAGAGCGCGGTTATGCCGAAAGCCCGCGAACGCGGATGCTCCAGCTTGCGCACCCAGGGCAGAGCCTGATAAAACAGCCTTTCCGCGGGTTGCAAAATATCCTGCCGCGGCGGCGCATACAGCACATAGGCCAAACTCCACAACGCATGACCGTAACATTCCTCCGAACCGGATTCATCCAAAGGGCGCCGGTCGAAACCGATGAAGTTATGGAAATTGCCGTCAGCTCTCTGCGCAAAACGCAGGAAAGCAAGGTAGGTTATGGCGAGTTCCTGGCTGAGCGCGTCGCCATGCAGGCGATGGTGCAGCGCGGACACCACCAGGGCGCGGGAATTGTCATCCGTGCAATAGCCGGAGCGGTAATCAGGCAGCGCGTAATCGGCATGTTGAATGATGCCGAACCCGTCCGTCAACCTGCGCATGTGATCGAGCGATACCGGCCGGCCGGAATCATGCGAGGTCATGCACAAACTCCTTCATAATTTTGCCGCGCGCATGGCGGTTTTTTCATAATTCATACTTCATAATTTTGCAGCGCAAAGTCGCCATAGGCGCGGTTCGAGGCGGCGACGACCGCGCCGGTCGTTGCCCGTTCCGCCAGCACCTGATGGAAGAGGTCAATATACTGCCGGCCGACAACCGTCCAGAGCATGCCCTGCCCATAGAAATGGGCGGCCTCCTCAAGCTGCTTCTGCAGCACCGGATCCCCCAGCACATGATTGACCGCCCGGCCGAGGTCTGCACCATCGGCAAAGTCCACCAGCAGGCCGCGGCCTTCGTCCAGCAGATAGCGCGCATATAAATAAGGCGTGGAAATAATGGCTTTTCCCGCGGCCATGGCATACGCCAAGGTGCCGCTGGTGATCTGATTCGGATTGAGATAGGGAGTAACATAAATGTCCGTGGCGCTCAGGTATTGGATGATCTCCGCTTTGGTCAAATAACGATTGACATAAGCGACATGATCGCCCAGGCCCAGTTCCTCTATTCTTCGATTCAGTTCATCCCGATAGGATTCTTTTTCATGCAGCACCACTCCCGGATGGGTCTTGCCGATCATCAGATAGAGGACTTCGGGATGTTGCGCGATGATCGCCGGCAAGGCCTCCAAGACATATTCCAGCCCCTTGCCGCGGCTGATCAGCCCGAAGGTTGACAAGATCCTCCGGCCGCCCAGGCCCAATTCCTGCTTTGCGGTCTCTCGTTTGCTCTGCGGAAAATAGGGCGCGCCGTGGTGGATCAACTCCACCTTGAGCGGAGAGATGCCGTAATCGCGCGCCAGAATATCCTTGGCCAGCGAATTCATTACCACCAGCCGGTCCGAATGCCAGGCGAGCTCTTTCGTCAGCGCCCGCGGCGCCGCGCCGGGATCCGGGATAACGGTATGCAGAATGGACACCAGCGGTTTGTTCAGCAGGCGCAGAAATGCATGCATGGAGCGTTCTTCAAAACCGCCGTAAATGCCGAATTCGTGCTGCAGGCAGACCATCTCGGCGGGCGAATCATTGAGGAACCTTGCCGCGGCAAGGTAATCGCCCAAGCTCCGGTCGTCCACCGTGAAGGCCACCGGCGCGTCATAGGATTGCCGGCCGGCGGCATGCTCCATCGCCACCACCATGGGCTCGCCCGCGCCATCGCAGCCCCGGGTGCTCAATACCAAGTCCTGACAAAATGTCGCGATACCGCACTCCCGGGGAGGATAACTGCTGACATAGGCCACCTGCAGGCCCTTGGATCTCCCGCGTGATCTTTGCTGTGCAAAGGTGTCGAATTGTAAAGCCATCTTTCTACCCTCCTGGGAGTAAACGCGTTCTTATTGTGGAAGTCGCAACAGGCCGGCCTTGCTAAAATGCCGAAAGTAGCAGCAAATCACGCAAACTTACGGGTAACTATCTTGCCTGCAGTCCGGCCGAAAAGTTCATAGGCCGAAAAAACGGCCTCGGGACAGTAGCTACTGCATCCTTGCAAAAGCTTTACCTTGCCGAGAATGTTCAACGAATAACCGGCCGGGGAAAGCTTAACGTCCTCCTGACGTCTTCCAGTCGGGGTCTCATTGGGGGAACGATGTGCAAACAGTATAGTTCATTATTCCATGCAAAGCAAGTTCGCGGTAGCCCTAAATGTGCATGAAGTCCACAATTCTAGGTAATTAAGCGGGAAAAACCATAGAATTCAGCGCGATCTGCCGATTAAAGGTATAATCATAGCAGACATGAATGGAGTCGCTCTGTTGCAAAGCACCTGTAGGGCGGGGCTTGCCCGCCTCAGGAGGGTCGCCGTTTATCCCGAGGAATTCGAGGGGCGCCCCGCCGAGTTATGTATTGGGGGTAGATAGCGCGTTTTTGTCTCATGCCATAAATGCGTGAGAAGCCATTTTCGGCGCTTTGCAGCAGAGCAAAACGGAGTTAAAAGAAATATGAAGTCCCAGCCGATTGTTTTAATCAGCAGCTATCCGCCGCGTCTCTGCGGTATTGGCACATTTTGCGAAGAGGCCCGCGAGTTCATTCAAAAGCGCCACCCCGAACGAGAAGTCTTGGTAATTTCCCACACCGACGGCGCGGGCGAGGGCGTGCTTCCGATTATGGATATCTCCCGTGCCGACTGGTGGAAGCCCGTGGTGGAAGAAGTGAAACGGCTCGATCCCTATGCCATCCACATCCAGCACGAATACGGCCTCTATGAGCATTATAACGGCGAGCGGCAGGGAGACGGCAATCGCGGATTCCTCAATATGCTGGTCGCGCTCGACCCCTGGCCTATTATTGTAGAACCCCATACCGTGCACGGCCGCTTGTGCGACCATGAAATTCATTTCATCAAAGAACTGACCGACCGCGCCGATATCGTGCTCTTCAAATGCGATTATCAGAAATGGCGCCTGGAGTGGAACTTCCGCTCGCGCCGCTGGCAGACGCCCACCAATGTCATGGTGGTCCCCCATGGCGCGCGGCCGGATCGCCGCTGGGGCATTAACGCCGTCCCCGCCCTCAAAGAAGAATTGGGATTCTCCAAAATACCCTACCTGGGCAATCGCCTCGTCGGCCTGGTCGGCTGGATCCAAAGCAACAAACGCTGGGACATCCTTACCTCCATGTGGGAAGAAATTGAATCCGAAATTCGCCAGCGCACCGGCGAGCACTGGGACCTGCTCGCCGCCGGCGATATGCGGGACCCCGCGGACAAAGAGGAATTCAGCCGCTATCGCAGCGAACTCAATCTGCTGGAACAGAAAGGCCTCGCCCACTTCTACGAATTTACTCCCCGCGGCGACATTTACTACAAAGTGGTGGCCTGCTGCGACTTCGTGGTCCTGCCCTCCGTGGATGAGACGCAATCCGGCACCCTGGCGCGCCTCATCGCCCTCAACAAACCCTTTGTTACCACCGCCCCCATGGAAGGCCTCACCTCGCAAACCCTGGAAAGCGCCGGCGGCCTGCTCTTCACCAATAAAAAGACCCTGAGGGAAAGAGTGATCCGGCTCGCCTGTGACGAGAAGTTGCGCTACGAACTGGGCGGCAACCTCAAGCGCTACCTCGACGAAGTCGTCTCCTGGGAAATAGTCGCCGCCCAATACGACGAAGCCTACCAACTCGCCGCCGCCAGCAATAAATCCGGCAAAAAAGCCTACCTGCCCGCAGGGTTCTGAACAGCTATTTCCCCAAACCAATCCCTCCCGCGGGTTTTAACGCACAATCCCTCAAAATTAGCTAATCCCCGCGGGAGGTTCGCTCCTATCCTTCCCGCGAGTTTTTTCCCACTCGCGGGGAGTTTCTTTTGTAGGGCGGGGGTTCCATCCCCCGCCGCCGCGCTCCGCAGGAGCGATTGTTGTTTTAGGGCGGGTGCGCCGTCGCCCGCCGATTGTTCAGTTCACCCGTTGGACAGGAGGCTTACCCACAGCGCAGGAATAATGTCAATGCGCGAAAAGGCTGGCTTTGCGGCCCCGGCAGCGATATAATGTCTCCAGTCAAAGAATATCTTGTTGGGGGAAAGCATGAGCCAGGAAACCGAAGAGATCGAGATAAGTAGACGTTGGAAGTGGAATCACCCACTGCTGCTGGCTTTCGGGCCTTGGCTTGGCAGCCTGTATGTACTTTTTTTTAGCGCATTCATGTATTGGGCTGCATTGGAGACATCTCCCACGGGCCGTGTGCCCGGCGAATATCCCTTTCCCGAAATTGTTATTGGTTTGATCGCCGGCTTTGCCGCGGTAAAACGAAGAAAGCGATTTCTAAAAAGTTATGAGGAAAAGCAGGCAAGGAAGTGGGTTTTTCCACAACCATATCGGGACATTTCTGATAACTTGCGACAAGAGCTCCCCCAACTGATACATCTCCTCGCGGCCATCGGCGCTGATTTACTCCTGGGTTGGCTGTTAGCCCGAACCCAAGACTATTATCAAATCAGTCCCATAAGCATTATGATAATATTCGCAAGTTTCTTGCTGCCATTTATTTTTCTATATCCGGATTGGGCCAGGATTTATCAGCGCGCGCAGGAACTGGCGACTCAAACAAGGGAAAATATAGAGGCTTATCAAAGCCGTACAGTGGAGAAAATTTCCCGGACACCAACCGTCATTGGCATCCTATCTGTAATTGCGCTATTGGTCGCGGGCGCATGGCTGCAGTGGTGGGTCCCCTATGCCGCACAGGCGGAGCCACAGCCTTATATGTCAGTTGCGGAACCGGGCGGCCGCGCCACGCGGCTGACCTATGGCGCGGATGCGTTGGCCCCCGTGATTTCTCCGGATGGAAAATTTATCGCCTATGTGTGCCTGGGTATTCCCTTCAATCAATTGGAAATTATGCGCGCGGACGGCAGTGGCAAGCAGCGCATCGGCACAGATAAGGAACCCGGGCCTTCGCCCTCCGGCTTTTCTCCGATGCAGTGGTCGCCGGACGGCTCCCGGCTCTTGCTAACAGGCGAGCAGGCGCAGCCGATAACCGGCATTTCTCATATGCCTGAGCGAAGCTACATTGAAGATGTCTTCATGGTTGACATATCTACGGGAAAGGCCAAGCAATTAACTAAGAACGCGCATGTTTCCAGCGCCCGCTGGGTCTTCGCAGGTCATAAGATCCTCCTGTTAAAACCTGAAGTGAATGGCATCGGTCTTTGGATCATGGATGAGCAAGGAGGTCCGCCCCGCAAAATTCCGAACCTTATGCTGGCTAGTCGCACCGAGCCTCCTTATCCCTGGCGCGACGGCAAGAAAGTCATCGCCGCGGGCGCAGACGCCTGCCCGGGCATCTGGTCCGTGGAGGTCGAAACGGAACAAGTAACAAAGGTATCGGAGCTCGACGCACAATGGGCAATCCCCTTTAATGATGAGCAAATCCTTGTGGTCAAGACCGGGCGCGCAAGGGATTATAAGACCTCCATCGGCTTGCTCGATGTGAAAACCAACCAGGTGCATTGGTTATTGCAAGACTTGCAAGGAAAGTATTTTCATCCCTATTTTCAAAGCTCCTCGCCCTTCCTCTATTTCACCTTGTGGTCTTTAAAGAATGGTACTAAAGGCCTCTATGTATTGCCTATTCCGGGAGGCAAACTCAACAAAATCACCCGGGATGGGGAAATTCAGGGCTGCTCGATAGCCCCGGACGGCAAATGGATTGCCTACGGCAGCCCCAGCGGAGATGCTAAGAGGCGATCTTTCAACATTCTCGGCGCCGCCATCTGGCGCATGGACCTGCGAAAAAATTAACATTCAAGGATGCAGTTGTGTCAGACCCTTTTCCCTATACTTTGCGCAAGAGCGCAAAAGCAAAAAAGGTCCGCCTGAAGATGTCCGCCGCGGAGGGTTCGGTGGTTACCATTCCCCGGGGCTTCAACTGCGATCAGCTTCCCGCCATTCTGGAGCGGCATCGCAAATGGATTGAAAGCACCGCCCGCAAGATTGAACAAATGCCGCCGCCTGCGCCCACCGAGCCGAAAGAATTGCTGCCGGCGAAGCTTGAATTACCCGCCATCGGCCAGACCTGGACGGTGGAATATTGCCCCACGGAGGCGGACTTTGTGGAACTCAGAGTGCAAGAAGCGGGCCGCCTGGTGGTGAGCGGCGACACCGCTAATATTCGGCTGTGCCGGTTCGTCCTCAAGAAATGGTTGGCTCGCAAAGCCCACCAGCATCTGACCCCCTGGCTGCTCAAACTCGCCGCGGAAAATGGCTTTAAGTTTAACCGAATCATTGTGAGAGACCAAAAATCCCGCTGGGCAAGCTGTTCGCAAAAGGGCACCATCAGCCTCAATCAAAGACTGCTGTTCATCAGCCCCGACCTGGTGCAGTGCATCCTCGTCCACGAACTTTGCCACACCATTCATCTCGACCATTCCGCAAAATTCTGGGCGCTGGTGCAAAAACACGCGCCCGACTATCAGGCCAAACGCCGGGAAATCCGCGCCATTGGTAAGGAATTGCCCGCCTGGGTAACTAATATTGGAGATGAAACTCAACATAATATTGAGAACAGCTGAAATAGAAGATTCAGAAAAAAGGATTATTCTATTAGTTGCACAAAACAAACGGAATCTCCGCGCGCATCATTCAAATTATTGATCCAATTGCAAATCCTTCATGAAGAGTAAGGTAAGTATGCAACCATCGAAAATAACACGTGAGTGTTCGTAAAGTTCGGCAATCTCCGCCTTACGATCTTCTGGTGCCCACCAAATGGCTTGAGATATGACAGCCCTGTCTGATGGTTTCTCTCCAGCGAGAAGAGCGGCAGCACCTGAATATCTCGGTGGGGAATCTTTAAGGGATAAGAAGTAAGGGAAATCTTCTGATCTTTCAAACCAAGTTGCCTTTCCACCCATATAGCATATAAGTGCGCATGCGAAATTTGACAGTTTCACAATACGTCTTGCAGCGGCAGTTATGGAAACTTGATAATCATTTGCCAAGCTTTCAATTAATGCGAATGTGGGCTCGTGTCTGGAAAAACTGCTATTAATATATTCCTCAGGCATAAGCAACTCAGAGGCGAATGCATTTGCGGCGATTTCTTCAATTGCGGTGCTGTTTTCCATATGGCTTAGAGACTCTTGCACAGAACTAAATCGATCACGATGGAGTTCGAAATGAGCTATTTCGTGGGCCAAAGTAAATCTCTTGCGAGCCTCATTAGAAATGCCAGCATTCAAAAGAATACCTCCGACATCCCCCTCCATTCTTATGCAGCCATCGCAATCACTAGTCGTATACTCCATCACTACTAGGCCAAGAAATTTAGCAATCTCCTTTGGATTAATAGGTGGTTTCGGCGCGCCAAAATTAAGCCAGAGATTGTGGGCATGGATTTCTGCTTGCTTTATTGCGAGATCGATCTCCAGCTTATCATATCCTTTACTTGGCGCTATTGTTTCATTGCGGTTCCGATACATCGTTTTGGAACCTAGCTTATTAACTGAGGGGCGGGATTGAATAGACTGAATACACAAAATTCGTTGCAGCAGCGACATTATTTCATCTTCGCCAATTGGCTCTTGTATTAATTCTTTTCTTGCGCGCGCTTCAGCGGCTTCAATAAGTTCCTGTCTTCTTTTCAATTCTCCTATTCGTTCGCTAGCTCTCTTGACTAGGCTTGGCCGAGCAAGAATTCCAGTATAATTAAGGAGCATAAATTTCGCTCCTTCGATAGCCTCCTTTAGTCCCTCACGTTCATCCGCCGGGCAAAGCTTTATGAGCTGTTCAACATCCCGGTATCTACCTTTCAATACAGCTTCAATACATTTCTCGTGTAGTTCAGCAGCTTTAATCTCATTTCTCTTTGACATAATCGCCTCTTTACTTCACTGTGTCGTTATTTCCCCAAAAATTATCCACATACTCGCGGATCTTCTTATCTGCTCTATACTTAGTTAATCGAACGGCATTTTCAGATTTGCCCACGAGATTGGCTATATCCATGTAAGACAACTCATCAACCTCCCGCCATATGTAAATGCGTCGTTCCTCTTCATTTAGGCATTCCCTTATGATTTCTTCGGCCAAAATTTCATTCAAAGCCATACGTTCTATACTCTTTCCATCCTCCACCTGATCAATAGGTGTGGCATCTAAGCTGGTTAACCTTTCAGTGTATTTTGCATTCTGGCGATAGGTATATGCCCATGTTTTTTTGGCGATTCCTATTAGCCAAGTTCCTACCGTTGATTCTCCTCTAAATGTATGTGCTTTCAAAAACGCCTGTTCTATAGTTTTTAGGGACAATTCGTCTGCGTCACTGGGACTGATTCCTACTGATTGGGCCCACCGATTTATATAGGAAAGACACTCAGCAATGGCAAGGTGATCATTCTCTTTAATTTTTTCTAAAATGGCTGGATCCAATTAATCCGCTCCATGTATTAGTTGCCGATATAGCGCGATTTGCGTCATATATAGAAAATTCTTTTTTTGGCTGACATTTTCCTGCAAAAGAAAGCATCTAATCAATATAAGCAGACGTAGCTGCCATCCAGAGGGAATTTACTGAGACTGGCATTTACGCTGTAAAAAAATAAGATTGGAGGCAGAAATGTCAGAACATGAAATGCAGAAGGGAAAGAAGTATTATTTCTGGGTAGATGGAGTGGAGCATATCGTTCAAGATGAAAGCTTAACAGTAGCGCAGATCAAGGAGATCGGTGGCGTGCCCGCCGATTTACCGTTACTCCTGCTGAATGAAGACGGATCAGAGGAAGCTCTTCGAGACGATATGATCATAGAACTGAAACCTGGACGCCGTTTTGCCAGAGCGCCAAGGTTTAAGCGAGGTTAAGATGGATAGATGGAAAGAAGAAATTGATATGCTTCGCGACGAGTTCCCCACTCTCTTGCACGGAGCGAACTACGATTGGATTGAGATACCTGACCTGCAACTTCCACCAGGATGGAATAGGGAGCAGACGAGGCTCCTGGTCATAATACCGCCCGCATATCCAGAGACGCCACCTGACAACTTTTATGTGGGGATCGGACTCAAAACTGCGAGTGGCGAAGCTCCAGGCGGATTTTCCGAGGCGGTGGAAAAAATCGGACAAAGCTGGGGACAGTTTTCCTGGCATGTTGATGTTTCAACATGGAATCCTGCTCCAGAAGTTAAGGACGGTCACAATCTTCGCACTTTCATTAGCATGGCTAGAGCAAGATTATCTGAGATTTCGTGAGGTTCTGTAATGCGAAGACGCATAATAATGAGCGAGAATCTGTATGAAAACCTTGCAAATCACCTGTCCTGCCGGACATGTGAGCAGCTAGCTTTTCTCTTTGCAGGACGAAGTGAATCTGAGGTCCATCTGGACCTGCTGGTTAGAGACACAAGACTCGTGCAACAGAAGGAACTTAAGGGCCGGGGGGAAAGGGGGCTAGAGCTTTCCGATGAGGTAAGGTCCGAAGTTTTTTGTCGTGCCGCAAGAGAAAATTACGTAGTCATTGAGGCTCACAGTCATCCAGGAGCAATCGGCGGCATAACATTTTCATCTACAGATAATCAAGGTGAGGAATCTTTGCTGCCTTATGTGCGAGGGAAACTGCCTGGAATGCCCTATGGATCCATAGTATGGTGGCGCGATTCCGCAGACGCAAGACTCTGGCTCCCTTTCCGAAAGCGGCCCGATAAGGTTGACTCTATTCGAGTAGTTGGAAGCAGAATCCGAGATATAATTCCAACAAGTGCTCCTTCCCCCAAATATGCTTCATATGATTCAAACCGATACCAGCGGCAAATATTGGCCTTTGGCCAGAAGGGTCAAGAATATCTGAAGGCTACCCATGTAGGCATTGTCGGGCTTGGCGGAATTGGAAGTCATGTGGCGCAACAACTCGCTTATCTTGGCATTGGTCAATTTACGCTCATTGATGATGATCGAATTGAACGTGCTAATCTCAACAGATTGGTTGGAGCATTCACCACTAATATTAGAGACCATAAGGTTAAGGTGGCCAAAAAACTTATTCAAAGAATTGCCCCGGGTACGCGAGTAAATATTTTCCGTTCAAGCTTAATGCGCCATTTAGCGATAAATGCTCTTCGGAATATAGATGTTTTGATTGGTTGCACAGATACGGATGGAAGCAGACTTGTATTAAACGAGCTTGCTAAAGCATATATGCTTCCCTATTTTGATTGCGCGGTTTCTATTGAAGCAACAGCAGATAGAATTATCAATATAGGGGGAAGAGTCTTTTTTATTTCTCCAGATGGGCCGTGCCTTCTGTGCGCTCAGGAAATTGATAAAATACTTGCACGCCAGGAACTGGAAAGCCCTTTTGAAAAAGAGATTCGTCGTAATCATGGATATGTTGCCGGGGCAAATGTGCAAGAACCTTCGGTTATCGGGCTAAATGGCATCATTGCTTCACTTGCTGTTGGCGAAGTGATGGCTCTGGTTACTGGCTGGAGGAAACCTATTTTGTTTCAAGTATATTATGGCGATGGCCGGAACAATTCATGCGTTCATAGGAAAATAAGCCAGAATCCACGATGCCTTCACTGCATGACAGGAACTGGAAAAGGAGATGCGGCGATGTTAGAGCGTTATGATCGCTCGAATCTTCCTCGTGATCTGCCAAAATGACCAATCCCGATCTTCTCTTACATCAAGCTAAACGGTATTTTGTGCCGAATTATTGCCTACTCCACCGACCGCATAATTTCTTCCCGCGCGATTTTGAGCCATTTATCGAAGCGCCAAGGTTCGTTATTGCAAGTATGGGTGTCTTTGAGGACGATTTCCAGGACGTTGCCGTGCTCTTTGGCGATGTCCAGAGTCTCGCGAATATCCTTCCGCACCAGCTCGGGATTGAAGTGCACTCCCGCCAGATAGGCCGGATTGGGCTTCCAGGAAAAGACGATATTGGGACCTAGCTCTTGCGCGCTGATGCGCTTATCCGCCCAGGGGCTGATGGAGACGCGGCGCAGGCGCGGCAGCCGCCGCTTCAGCGCGGGCAGCAGGTGATGCAGCGGCTCGCAACAACCATAACAGTTGAGGCCGAAACGTTCCAGTATCGGAATTTGATAAGGCAGCACAAATCTTTCCTGCATGACGGGCGAGACTTCAGACATGGTTTGCGCATCGGCAAAGCCCCACAGGTCTTTCAATCGCACGCGCCCGTCGAAATCCGCCGCGGGAAGCTCCCGGGTATAGCCCAACGCGCCGGAGCCGATATAATGGTTGCCATTATTGAGGCCCAGCAGATTTTGCGCTTCCAGAAAATCAAAGCGCACCTGCCGGTTCTCCAGCATGCGCTGCATGCCGGCCTGCACGAAATTCGGATCATCGGTCATATCCAAAAAGGTCTGCGTCAGCCCTCGCAGGCGCGCCCAGTCGTCAATCAGTCCCCCGGAAAGATGCGCCGCGCCGCGCAGGCGGACCTGCAAAATATCTCCCCATAACTCCTCATGGAAGGCCAGGTTTTGCTGGGTCTTTTCCTGGTCATGGACCAGCGCGGGCGGCGCCAGTTTGTCCAGGTCCTGGTGGGTTTTGATAAGCGGCTCCCAAACATAGGCGCCGCGCGCTTCCGCCGGCATAATATATTGCAGGGCGGGCGGCTCATTTTCGTCGCGGAGGGCGCAGCCGACGAAATAATCGCGGTCACAGACCTGGTCGTCGCAAAAGTGCTCGGCCGCATAGAGGCGCAGGCGCAGGCCCCATTCCAGACCCCGCGCGGCCTCCTCCCGGCACTTTAGCGTGTTATCAGGCAAGAGCTCGCCCCAACTCCCCTCCGGCGAGCAAAACAGGGCCGGGCGGCGCGGCTTGAGTTCATTTACCCCCTGCCAGACTTTGCGCTTCTCCTCCTGCAAGGGAAGCGCGGCCAAATCGGCCACCTTTTTCGCCAAATCGCGAAGGATAGTTCGGTCCTGTGTGTTCATTTTAGCTGCTCCCAAGGCCATTATTTTTCCCCTCGGCAATAAAGTTAGTTGATTATAGAGCGGCGCAAACGAAATAACAATGAGTACCGCCCTGGGTAACAGTTACGACCGGATTTTGCGAAACCCAAAGGTGTGCTAGAATAGCAATAGTTTTCAATAGCTTGCCGGAGGCGGATTATGGCGAAGGATTACTATGCGGTGCTGGGCTTGGACCGCGATACTACCACAGAGGAGATAAAGGCGGCTTATCGCGCGGCCGTCAAGGAGTGTCATCCCGATGTGGCAGGCGATGCCCCGGAGTTGACCCGGCGCTTTCAAGAGCTGACGGAAGCCTATAAGGTGTTGATTGATCCCTATCTGCGCAAAAGACACGATCAAGACCTCCCCATGAAATCCTATCCTTTGCGCAGGCCCACTGCGGAACGCGTGTTGAAAGAGGTAACGGATGTCATTATTCTGCGCTCGGACCGGATAGGGCCTTTTGTGCGCGCCCTGCAAATGGCCAAGCCTTTGGCGCTGGAGGAGGACCTGCTGGTGCTGGGTTTTGACGGTCCGAATTATCGCGAAGGCGCCCATCTGAATATTTCCGCCAACCGCCATGCCCTGCTCAATGCGCTCAAGTTGGTCATGGGGCGGGAGTTTGAATTCCGCTATATTCAGGGCGACAGTTCGGAAGATTGGGAAAGGCAAAAGCAGGCCGATGCCAAATTGGCGGCAAAGACGCGGTCCGCCGCCCCGGGGGCCGCCCCGGCCGCCGCCGAGACGCGGCCGGAAGGCGACTGGGAGGAACTCATCGCCCGCCTGCATCGCGCCTATGATGAACTCCCCCGCCGCACCCTTCCCCAAAGCCGCGCCGCACTGCTGCTGCAGGCCATCGTGTGGATAAACGAGACCGAGCAGAAGGCCCTGCTGGAAGGCCTTCCCGAAGATGCCCAGGCGCGCGGTTTGGCCAGAGCCATCGAGCGCCTGGCCACGCTGGTGGACCTGCCTCCCACCATCGTGGCGGTGGAGGTGGCGAAACAGAAGGCAGCCTGACCTTCGCCGCGGCCAGAAGCCCCCATGATCGTATTAAAACTTATCTTGGAGTGGCGCGGGCGTTTGCCGAAGGCAGATAAATCTCGCCCGTGCGGCTAACTGCAAAGGCCTGGACAAGACTTGTCTTGAGCGCAGTCAAACGGATACCCTGGCCACGTTGCAATCCCACACTCATTTCCTAACGCCGGCTGAATTTTTAATCCCGGGAACTCGGCACTGAATCCTGGAATGTGAAATCTGAGAACTGAGAACTGAGAACTGAGAACTAAAAACTCTCAACTTTGAACTGTTCCGAATCGTGCTCCTGCTTGACATCTCTTCGCTCTTGACTCTATCATTTATTTTGCCAGGCTGGGCGAGGAGGAGATTATGCAGCGCGACGCGGTATTACTGGACCTGAGCGCCATCATCGCGCAGCCTGGGGCGAAGGGTTCCTTTGTCTATGCCCTGGAGCTTCCGTCAGAAGAAGACTTGGCTACCGAGGGCGCAGTCAAAGTGGCGCTGACCGCGCAAAGCACGGAAAAAGCTTTGATCGTGCGCGGGACGTTTGAGGGAAAGGTGATTCTGCCCTGCGCCCGCTGTCTGGAAGATGTGGTGGTGGACTTGCGGGGCGAGATCCAGGAGCAGTTCAGCCTGCCCGGGATTACCGAGCCGGATTTTGAATTGATTGACCAGGTGGAGCCCAGAGAGGCGGCCTTTGGCGATCAAACGCTGAATGTCAGCGAACTGGTAAGGCAGCAGTTGCTCGTCTCGCTGCCGTTGCGCGCGCTTTGCCGGCCTGATTGCCGGGGTATATGTCCGGGCTGCGGAGTAAATCTGAACCAGGAGCCCTGCCAATGCTCCGCGGTGCAGACCAACCCCGCCTGGGAGGCGCTGCGCGCCCTGGCCGAGAAGAAAAAAAGCACTAAGCAGACGCCAGATTGAGTTTTAGCTGCATGCGGTGAAGTAAAAAGGCAAAAGTAAAAAGTAAAAACCGGAAACATCTGATTCAAGACTCAGGATTTTCGCCATAAACCAAAGAATCCGGACTGAAGACTATAGACCAGGTATTATAGTCTAAAAGGAGTAAATAAATTGGCTCTCCCTAAGAGAAGACATTCTACCACCCGTCGAGATAAGCGCCGGGCGAACTGGAAACTCAAAGCGCCGGCTTTAATCAGCTGTCCTCATTGCAATGCGCCGCGCCTCCCGCATACCGCTTGCCCTTCCTGCGGTCATTACAAGGGCGAATTGGCGTGGGCCATTAAGAAAAAAGCGGCGAAGACGTAAAGCCCATGCCGCTCAAGATGACTGCATATAACGCAATCTTTGTGGACTTTCGGAGAGGAGGCCGGCGCAAAGCGTTGCGCCGGCGCAGGCCTCTCACCTTTAGCCCCGGCAATGAATAATATACTAATCGCGGTTGATGCCATGGGGGGAGATTATGCCCCTCGCATTCCTGTCGAAGGGGCGGTGCTTGCCACTCGCGCGTCAGAGGTCTCGGTAATCCTGGTGGGCGATGCCGCGCGCCTGCAGCCGGAATTGGCGCGTATCCAGCCCGCGCCTCCCGCCGATAGAATCACTTTGCTCGATACGCCGGAATGGATCGAGATGGGGGAGTCTCCCGGCGCCGCGTTAAGAACCAAGAAGCAGGCCTCCGTGCTGCTGGCGGCCGATTTGGTGGCCAAAGGCCAAGCCCAGGTCATGGTCTCAGCCGGGAATTCCGGCGCCGCCGTGGGCGCCGCGGTGTTGAGGATGGGAACCTTGCCCGGCGTGGCGCGCCCGGCCATTGCCACGGTCGTCCCGAATTATGCCCAGGGCGTCATCTTCCTGGACGCCGGCGCCACGGTGGACTGCAAGCCGGAGTATCTCCTGCAATTTGCCCGTATGGGCGCCGCCTTTGCCCGCTGCCGCCTGAATATCGCCAATCCCCGCATCGGCCTGTTGGGCATAGGAGAGGAGTCCACCAAGGGCAATTCATTGACGCGCGACGCCCATGAGTTGCTCAGCAAGAGCGATCTTAATTTTGTCGGCAATGTGGAACCGAAAGAGATGATGCAGGGCGCCGTGGAGGTGGCGGTCTGCGACGGCTTTGTCGGCAATATCGCCTTAAAGCTGATGGAGTCCTTTGCGGAATTTTCCCTGCGGCTGGTGGCGAAAGAAGCCGCCGGCGATGAGGAAACGAAAAAGCGCGTGACGGCCTGCATAGAAAGCACCAAAGAGTATCTGGATTGGGCCGAATACGGCGGCGCCCTCTTGCTGGGAGTTAAAGGTTTGTGTATTATCAGCCACGGCCGCTCGACGGCCGCAGCCCTTGCCCGAGCCATTCAAGTTGGCAAGGAAGCCGCGGAAAAGGGAGTTATCGCCTCTCTAATGGCCGACGCTTATTAGCCTGATCCGGCGAAGCCCGCGCAAGGCGGTCAACCCGGAACCAAAGAGACTTCAATACAACCCAGCTTGCCTTGCTGACATTCTAAACGAAGCAGAATCAAATGACACAGGATAAGGACGCACCCGCTATATCCGCTTTTGCCTCCAGGCCTTCCCGCCCGGTGGGGATTGCCTCCCTGGGTTCGTATGTTCCGTCCCGCATCTTGACGAATCACGACTTGGAGAAGATGGTGGACACCTCCGATGAGTGGATTCGCACCCGCACCGGGATCTCCGAGCGCCATATTGCCGCGCCCGAAGAGGCCACTTCCGATCTGGCTATCCGCGCCGCAAGGCAGGCGCTGGAGAGGGCCGCCTGGCCCGCGGAAAAAGTGGACTTGATTATCGTGGCCACGGTTACTCCGGATATGTTTTTTCCTTCCACGGCTTCGCTCGTGCAGGGCGCTATCGGCGCGACCGGGGCGGGCGCCTTCGATCTTCAGGTGGGCTGCACCGGCTTCATCTACGGCCTGGTCATGGCCTCCTCGGTGATCGCTACCGGCGCCGGCGAAGCGGCGCTCGTTATCGGCGCGGAGTGTCTTTCGCGTATTACCGACTGGCAGGACCGTTCAACCTGCGTGCTCTTTGGCGACGGCGCGGCGGCGGCGTTGCTGCGCCCCACCCCGGCCGGCAAGGGCCTGCTATCCTTCGTCTTGGGCAATGATGCCGGCGGCGCCGACCGGCTCAAAATTTCCGCCGGCGGTTCGCGCTTGCCGACTTCGCAGGAAACCGTGGCGGCGCGCCGGCAGTATCTCTATATGGAGGGGAACGAAGTATTCAAATTTGCCGTGCGCATTATGGAAGAGGCCTCGCATGAAGCCCTCCGCCGCGCCGGCCTCAGCATTAACGATGTCAGCTTGCTGGTGCCCCATCAGGCGAATATCCGCATCATAGACGCGGCCGCCAAGCGCCTGGAGCTGCCCGCGGAAAAGGTCTTCTCCAATGTTGACCGCTATGGCAATACTTCCGCCGCCTCGATTCCCCTTGCGCTCGATGAAGCGACCCAGGCGGGAAGGCTTAAAGCAGGCGATGTCGCGCTCTGTGTCAGCTTCGGCGCGGGGCTTTCCTGGGCCGCCGCGGTGTTGAGATGGTAGCAGGAAACGTTGAGCGTTCAGCGGTCAGCGTTGAGCGCCGATTTTTCAGAAGTCGTAGTAATGGGAGACGGGAACGATAATGTCTAGCATGAGACACAGAAATCCTCGGAGACGAGGCCCTGCGCGGCCTGGTAAAGGAGAAAACGGCCGCCGCGAGCGGTCGAACCAGGCCCCTTCGCAAAGCCCGCTGGCCTTCGTCTTTCCCGGCCAGGGCTCTCAGTATGTCGGCATGGGGCGGCGGCTGGTGGAGAGCTTCCCCAGCGCCGCGAAGATTTTTTCTCAGGCCGATGAGCTGCTCGGCTTTTCCCTCAGCAAGCTCTGTTTCGAGGGCCCGGAGGAGGAGCTTCGCCGTACCGCCAATGCCCAGCCCGCCTTATTAACCTGCAGTATCGCCATCTTGCAGGTGCTGCTGGAGAAGGGGATTCGGCCGGGATTTTTGGCGGGCCACAGTCTGGGTGAATTCAGCGCCTGGGCGGCCGCCGGCGCCTTGAGTTTTGCGGATGCGCTAAAGCTGGTGCTGCGCCGCGGCGAATTGATGGAGCAGACCGCCCTCAGCCGGCCGGGCGGCATGCTGGCGGTCCTGGGGATGCGGCCGCCAGACCTGAAACAGTTGATTAGCCGAGTAAAAGCGGGCGTGCTGGTAATCGCCAATCTCAACTGCCCGGGCCAAATCGTGGTATCCGGCGAAGAGTCGGCCTTAAGGAAACTGCGCGAAGTAGTTTTGCAGCACGAGGGCGCCAGAGCGATTCCCCTGCGGGTCAGCGGCGCCTTCCATTCGCCGCTTATGGAGCCCGCCGCCAGGGCTTTTCGCCAGGAAGTCATGAAGGTTAGAATTGCGCCGGCAAGACTGCCGGTAATTTGCAATGTATCGGCCAACCCGCTAAGGGATCCCAAGGAAATCCGCGAGGCCATAGTCGCGCAGATGACCAGCCCGGTGTTGTGGGAGGGCTGTGTGGAGAAGCTGGCGCGGCTGGGCGCCACCGCCTTTCTTGAGGCGGGCCCGGGCGAGGTGCTTTGCGGGCTTATCAAGCGCATCCTGGAAAATGCGCAAACCTTTTCCGCGGATGAACCGGAGAAGATAGAGCAAGTAATGAATGCTTTGCAGCAGCAGCGCCGGCCGGAGGAGAAGCCGGAGCAACCAACTGCGGCGGAGGCGGAATCCAATTAGATTATACATTTAGTATCCTGTCGCTCAGGAAATTATGGAGGTTTTCATGTAGGGGTCCGCCTTAGGCGGACTGCCCTGACAGGAGGGCGACCACGTTGGGTCGCCCCTACCCAAGACCTGCCATATCCATCATTTCATGTGCGTGAAAGCATTGGGAATAGAGGCGGAAAACAAATGACTGAAACAACAGCATCTCGTGTGGCTTTAATCACCGGCGCGCGGCGGGGGCTGGGCAAGGCCATCGCCCTGTGTCTGGCGCGCCGCGGCGCGGATATCGTAATCAATGACATCGCGGCGGGCAAAGAAGAGGCGGAAGCCACGGCGCAGGAGATTCGCGCGCTGGGCCGCAAGGCCGTCGTCTTGACCGCGGATGTAACTATCGCGGCGGAAGTAAACGAATTAATAGAGCAAGCGCTGGCCGAGTTCGGCCGGCTGGACATCCTCGTCAATAACGCCGGCATCACCCGCGATGCGCTGTTGATGCGCATGACCGATGAGCAGTGGCAGAGCGTGCTGGACACCAATCTGAAAGGCACCTTCCTCTGCACCCGCGCGGCGCTGAAGCCTATGCTTAAACAGCGCCGCGGGCGTATAATAAATATCGCCTCGGTGGTGGGGATTATGGGCAACGCGGGGCAGGCGAACTATGCCGCCTCGAAGGGCGGGGTGATTGCCTTTACCAAAGCCGTGGCCAAAGAGGTAGGCTCGCGGGGCATTCTGGTAAACGCGGTGGCGCCGGGCTTTATCATGAGCGCCATGACTGATAGACTGGAGCCGGCCGCGGCGGAGAAGCTGCACGCGCTGATCCCCCTGGGAAGATTAGGCACGCCGGAAGAAGTGGCGGAGGTGGTGGATTTCCTGGCTTCCGAGGCCTCCCGCTATATCACCGGCCAGGTGATTAACATTGACGGCGGGATGGTAATGTAAAAATCGTTATCGCCTGCAGAAAGCCATTAAAAATACTATGACTTATGAATCTGTTGATCAACTACAAAAGGTTCTGGCGCGCAAAGTTTTCCACTACACTAAAGATGCCAAAAAGGCGGCCGGCAGAGCTCTTGGCACGCTGGTCGAGATAATCACTTTTTACCTGCTGAAAACCTGGGATTTGGAATATTCGATTGGAATTGAGAAATCCTTGCCCGAATTTGGCAATCCGGAAATTACTCATAATGTCGAATATTCGCTACACCCAATTTTGCGAAGAGATAAATTGAATTTAGAAAATTCGAAACTCCCTCTCACCGCGTCGCGTATAATGTCAGAGTTGAATGAGAGCCAATTTCCAACAGCAGATTTTCAAAAGCTGGGGATGACTCTTTTATCAAACGCCGGGATTCTGCGAAATTCCTGCAATATAGCAAATGGAGAAAAGTCCAACTTAGTGGCAACCTTGGCGGCTATTAGCTCCAAAGGAGCACAGGTTATGGTTGTTGAACATTACTCTAAGCCCTATGCTATATTCGAATGCAAACGAGTCGGCATTGAAGAGGGTATGAGAAAAGGCCCGCAAACCATTGAGAAAGCCAAGCAAGGCGCTTATGTCGCAAAATCTTTATCCTCCCTGCAAAAGATAAGGATGGCTTCAGGGGAGCTTCGTGGATTAATATATAAATCCAATCAGGAGCTTTACCTAAAACCTTATATGGAATTGATAGCTGAGATCATATCATCTAAGGACCCGGAACTCTTACGCGATTTTGTCCTTACAGTTGGCGTGGTCAGCAATCATGGCAACTGGTTCACTTCCGATAATCACAACAAGGAAATGAAGGTTTTGGCGCAATCCTACGATTGGCTTGTTTTTCTGAAAGATGAGGGATTAGCTGAGTTTATCACTGAAATGTTGCTTTCTCCTGCAAGGCTTTTGAAGCCGGCAAGGAATGCTTTTCTTAATAGTTATACTGCCGCAAAGAAAAAGAATAGCTTCACAAAAGTTCAAATGGATTATAAGGCAGACATTGTGCTTCGGAAATATTTTTCAGATAACTTGCCGCGAATAGAAAAATGGTTTAATGTCATCACGCCCAAAAATGCGAGCATGAGCAAGCTTCAATTGCAAATATCGGAATTGCGGGATAAAAATTGGCGAGCGGTGCACTTGCTATGACAGCGGGACGCAAGGTTATAGGACAAAGTCAAGACTGGGGAACGCCTCCAAAATACGTTGAGGCTGTCAGGGAGTTCTTCGGCGGGGTGATAGATCTTGACCCCTGCTCAAATCGTTATTCCATCGTCAATGCTTTAGTTGAATACTCTCTGCCCGCGCAAGATGGACTGAGAGAGTCCTGGAATTTTCCCACAATCTATGTTAATCCCCCATACGGCATTGACATTTCTCATGGAACCTCAATAAAAGATTGGATTTCCAAATGCGAAAGAGCCCACAGAATATATCAGTCGGAAGTTATTGCCCTGGTTCCGGTAGCCACAAATACAGGACACTGGAAGAAATATATTTATGGCAAAGCGACCGCCATTTGTTTCCTCTATGATACGCGTCTGCGTTTCTTGATCGAAGGGAAAGACGCGGGCAAAGGCGCTCCGATGTCCTGCGCGCTGGTATATTGGGGACAAGAGTATGAGCGTTTTTTCAATATTTTTATAAAATTTGGTGCGGTGATAAATATCGAAAACCTTAAAGGCGCTGCAATTGGCCTACATTGCAACCAGAATCACGAGCAAACAGAATTGGAAATGGAATTAATCGAAAAAGCATAATCGTTTAATACCGTTGGAGTGCTTGACTTTTGGGCTTTATTTTGCGAATCATGATTAGCCCTTTAAAGTCGGGCCGGAGCCGGCGGGCGGCAAAGCATAGCGATACAGCATATTAGGAGGGTAGGAGTGGACGAAAATATTTTTGCGGAAGTAAAGAAACTGGTGGCACAAGAATTGGATGTGGAAGAGAGCGAAGTTACTTTGCAGGCCTCATTCGCCGACGACTTGGGCGCGGATTCCCTGGCCCAGGTGGAACTTATCATGGCCTTCGAGGAAAAGTTCAATATCGAGAATATCCCGGATGAGGATGCCGACAAGATTCGCACGGTGCAGAACGCGGTGGATTACATCGAGCGCTATCTCGCGTCAAAGCCGGCGGCCGAAGAGTAAACGGCCCGCCTGCGGACTTGTTGCAGAGTTCGAGCGTAGAGGAGGCGGGGTCATTGGCCCTGCCTCTGCTATGAACCTACCATTATTTCGGGGCGGCGATTTTCGATATGGAACAAAGAGTTGTGGTAACAGGCCTGGGAGCGGTCTCGCCCCTGGGCATAGGCATGGAGAAGCTGTGGGAGGGTCTCATCCAGGGCCGCTCCGGCATCGCGCCCATCACTCTCTTCGACGCCGCCGAGTATGGGACGCGTATTGCCGGCGAGGTGAAAGATTTTGATCCCGCAGTCTTCATCGCGGACAAGCGGGAAATCAAACGCATGGACCGCTTTGTCCAGTTTGCCGCGGCCGCTTCTTATATGGCGGTGAAGGACGCCGGGCTGACCATCAACGAGGAAAACGGCGAGCGCGTCGGCGTGCTCATCGGCTCCGGCATCGGCGGCACTTGGACCTGGGAGGCGAACCATCGCAACCTGGTGGAAAAAGGCCCCAATCGGGTCAGCCCGCTTTTTATCCCCATGATGATCGGCGATATGGCCTCCGGCCATGTTTCCATTCTGCTCGGAGCAAAAGGCCCTAATAGCAATATCGCCACCGCCTGCGCCACCAGCACCCATGCCATCGGCGATGCCATGGAGATTATCAAGCGGGGCGACGCCGAGGTGATGATTGCCGGCGGCGCGGAAGCCGCGGTCTCGCCGCTGTCGGTGGCCGGCTTTTGCGCTTTGCGCGCCCTTTCCACTCGCAATGATGAGCCCACCCGCGCCAGCCGGCCTTTTGACGCCCAGCGCGACGGCTTCGTCATGGGCGAAGGTTCCGGCGTGGTGGTGCTCGAGGAGATGCACGCGGCGCTTAAACGCGGCGCGCGAATTCATGGCGAGGTAATCGGCTATGGCATGTCGGGCGATGCCTATCATATGACCGCCAGCCATCCCGGCGGCGAAGGCGCGGCGCGCGCCATGCAGGCCGCGCTCAAAGACGCCGGCCTCGCGCCCGAAGCCATTGGCTATATCAACGCCCACGGCACCTCCACGCAGATTAACGACAAGTCCGAAACCCTGGCCATAAAGATCGTCTTCGGCGAGACCGCCTATCGCGTGCCCATCAGCTCGACCAAATCCATGACCGGCCATCTCCTGGGCGCGGCCGGCGGCATCGAGGCCATCATCTGCCTGCTGGCGATGAACAACGGCCTGATTCCCCCCACCATCAATTACGAATTCCCCGACCCGGAATGTGACCTCGACTATGTGCCCAACCAGGCCCGCCCCGCGGAAGTAAAAATAGCCATGTCCAACTCCTTCGGCTTCGGCGGGCATAATGCCACGCTGATATTGAAGAAGCTCTAACAATTCCATGCCTTAACGCCTGACATGTGGGCCGAAAATGGGATGGCAATAGAATAGCTTCTATGATATATTGGTTATATTGATCGAAGCCTTCGCTTTAGGGGAATGCTCATGGCGCGGCAAGCTCTAACATATAAATTGTCGGCAAGCGACTTATCCAAGCTCAAGGTTCTTTTCCACGAGCTCGCCGATACCTGGCGCGAAGAAACCAGCCTGACTTCCTCCGTAGTTCAAATGTCCATCCATCCCGCCTATCAAAGGATTATCGGTCTGGGTCAGGCGGCAGTGCCGCTTATTTTGCAGGAATTGCAGAAGGCGCCGGATCATTGGTTCTGGGCCTTGTCCGCGATAACCGGAGAAAATCCCATCCCGCCGGAACATGAGGGGGATCTCGAAAAGATGACGGCAGACTGGATTCAACTGGGCATGGAACGGGGGTGGCTTCCAAGAGATCATGAATAAGCTAGAGAAAGCTTTTCCCAATCTGCGGAATTCAGATTACAAAATAACCAGTGAAAAGGATCCAGGTTATAACTGCATCGCCTGGGCCGCTGGATTCGATAATATCTGGTGGTGGCCTGATCCTTCTCCCTTCGCCTATTGGCCGGAAGAAACCCGTGAATTTTCCGTCGAAGCTTTTGTCCGCGTTTTCACTTCAATGGGCTATGAAATATGCCTTCGCGCCGAACACGAGACCGGCTTCGAAAAAGTCGCGATTTACGAAAAAGATGGAGTGCCGGAGCACATGGCGCGACAATTATCCGATGGCTACTGGACAAGCAAGTGTGGCCGGGATGAGGATATTCAGCACACACTTGAGGGTCTTGAAGATTCTGATTATGGTAAGGCGTCCATAATCATGAAGCGCAAAGTAGCTGATAGTGGCGCCTAACCTATTCTCCTCAGGCTGCCGGACTCTCCGACCCAGAGATGGCTAGGTCGCTTTGCGACCGCCATGGCGGCCCCGTAGTGGCTTAGCCACTCAGAGACCCAGAGACCCAGAGACCTCCAACCCCTTTACTTGCCATCCAACTTGCGCGATATTTCTATAGCCCTTCAAGAAGGATGTCTAAGATGAATTCACTTGCATTACTGTTGACCGCGGCTTGTGTATTTCTGCTGGCCTATCGTTTCTATTCCGCGTTCATCGCCACCAAGGTGCTGATGGTGGATGAAAAACGCGAGACGCCCTCGCATCGCCTGCATGATGGCAAGGATTATGTGCCCACGAATCGCTATGTGCTCTTCGGCCATCACTTCGCGGCCATTTCCGGCGTGGGCGCGTTGTTGGGGCCGGTGCTGGCCGCGCAATGGGGGATTTTGCCGGGCGCGCTCTGGATGATCATCGGCGCGGTGGTGGCCGGCTCCGTGCATGACATGGTTATCCTCTTCGCTTCGGTGCGCCTGAACGGCCTCTCGCTGTCCCATATCGCCGGCGCGCATATCAGCGTCTTTGCCCGCATCATCACTTCCTTCGCCATTCTCTTTATTATCGTTACCGCCCTCGCCGGTCTCGGCATCGGCGTGGTCAATGCTTTGGCGGAAAGCCCCTGGGGAACTTTCTCCATCGCCGCCTCCATTCCCGCAGCCATCCTGGTGGGATTATATTTGCACGTCTTTCGCCGGGGCAAAGTTACCGAGGCCAGCGCCATCGGTGTGGTGCTGGTGGCCGCGGGGGTTATCCTGGGCCACAATTTCGCGCAATCGAGCTGGGCGAATTACCTGCTTTTCGACAAACAGACGCTCAAGATTATGCTGCCCGTTTATGGATTCATTGCTTCCGTGCTGCCGGTATGGCTGCTGCTCTGCCCGCGGGATTATCTGAGTTCCTGGATGAAGATCGGCACCATCTTTTTGCTGGCGATGGGCATCATCATCATTCATCCCACTCTGAAGATGCCGCTGGTTACGCCTTTCATCCATGGCGGCGGCATAGTGGTGCCGGGGAGCCTGTGGCCCTTCATGTTCATCACCATCATGTGCGGGGCGATCTCCGGCTTTCACGCGCTCATCAGTTCCGGCACCACGCCCAAGATGATTAACAGCGAAAAAGATATTCGCTTCATCGGCTATGGCGCCTTTCTGGTGGAAGCCTTTGTCGCGGTAATGGCGCTGATCGCCGCCGGCGGGCTGCTGCCTTACGATTATTTCGCCATCAATGCCAAGGATATGGCGCTGATTCCCGCCTGGGCCGGCAAGACGACCAATCTGGCAAACCTGACGCAGATGGTGGGCGAGCCGAACCTGGCGGGACGCACCGGCGGCGCGGTTTCGCTGGCGGTCGGCATGGCGCAAATCTTTTCCTCCCTGCCGGGCATGAAGGGATTGATGTCCTACTGGTATCATTTCGCCATTATGTTCGAGGCGCTCTTCATTTTGACCGTAATTGACACCGGCACGCGCGTGGCGCGCTTTATTGTCAACGAATTGGTGCGCCCGTCCGCCAAACCCGAAGGGGCGCGCGCTTCCTGGACGGCGATCATTATCACCGGCGCGGTGGCTTCCTTCGCCTGGGGCGCGCTGATGTGGGGCAATGACATCATGACCATCTGGCCCATGTTCGGCGTCGCCAACCAGTTGCTGGCGGCCATCGCCTTAGCCATCGGCACCACGGTCATTCTCAAAATCAAGCGGCCGGTTTATGCCCTGGTTACCTTTCTTCCCTTCCTCTTCGTGCTCGTTACCACGGCCACCGCGGGCGTGCTCAATATCACCCAGGTCTATCTGCCCGACGGCCCCAAACACAGCATTATTAATGCCTCCCTCACCGGCGCCATGCTGGTCTTGACCGCTCTCATCACTATCGAATCCGCGCGCTCCTGGCGGCGGCTGATCACGCACCACAAAGGCCTCGTTACCGAAGAACCTGCCGTCACGCCCCGCAGCGAAGAGGAGTGCGTCGCCGAGGTGGAATACTAACCCGAATAATTCATTATTCGGGTTAGAGCAGGTGAGCAGTGGAACAGTTGAGCAGTTGAGCGTGGCTAGGTCACGCAGTGACCGCCCTGGCGGCCTGCCTACGGCAGGCTTAGCCATTGAGCGGCGAAAATTCTAGAATTCACCGCAAAGGCTTGCCCTGAGCGGAGTCGAATGGGCGCAAACCCCGCAAAGTAGAAAAAACAAATTGTGGGGGCGCAAGACCTTGCGCCCGAAATCCCAACCCTCCCGCTGGCCTGCCCGCCGAAGAAGGGTGGAGGGTTTCAAACCTGCGGGTTCTTATATCTAATCTGCGTAATCTGCGTAATCTGTGGATTTGAGTTTCTCCGTAGTCCGACTCTTGACTTTTGGATTCTGGACGCTGGATTCTGGACTATAGACGATAGACTATTTTATGCTAAACTACTCCCATGACTGAGCAAAAGAACCTCGCCTCCAATCGCAAGGCGCGGCATGATTACGATATCCTGGAAACCTTCGAAGCCGGCATGGTCTTGACGGGCAGCGAAATCAAGTCCATTCGCGCCGGCAAGATCCAACTGCGCGACGGCTATGCCTTTGTGCAGAAGGGCGAGGTGTGGCTGGAGAATGTCAACATCAGCCCTTATGATTCGGCGGGGCGGGATAATGTGCTCCCCCTGCGGCGCAGAAAATTGCTGCTCCATAAGCGGGAGATTGACCGGATTTACGGCAAGACCCAGGAGCGCGGCCTCACCCTCATTCCCCTGGAAGTCTATCTGAACCGGGGTTATGCGAAAATACGGTTGGGTATCGCGAAAGGCCGGCGGCAATATGACAAGCGGGAGGCCATAACCAAGAGAGAAACCGACCGCGAGGTAGAGCGAGTGCGGAAATCGCGCAGTCGTTGAACGTTAAACGTTCAGCGTTGAGCGTGGCTGGGTTTGTTGTGGGGCGGAGCGCTCCTGCGCCCGCCGAGCGTTGAGATTCCGCGCGGCAAAGGCTGCCAATCCCCCCGCGGGTTTGTTTTATCCCGCGGGGGGTTCTTTTATATCGAAGACAAACGTTTCAACGCCATCCGCAGCAACGGCGGGGTAATCAGCGTTGTCAAAATGCACATAAACACGACGACGCCATAAATATCATTGCCGATGATGCCGCGGCTGAGGCCGATGGCGGCGACCACCAGGCCCACTTCGCCTCTGGGTATCATGCCGATCCCGATGGCCAAAGCTTCTCTTTTTCCCAATTCCAGCGCGGCCAGGCCGCAGCCCACGAGTTTGCCGATAATCGCCAGTATGGTGATGACTAGGCCCAGCATAATAATGAATGTGTTCGCAAAGCTATGCAGGTTAACCTGGGTTCCCATGATGACGAAGAAGATGGGCACGAGCAGATCATATACCGGGTCCAGGGAGCGGCGGATGTGAGCCGCCTCCTGCGTCTCGGCGAAGGCCATGCCGGCAAGGAACGCGCCGACAATGGCGGCGAGGCCGATGTAATTTGCCACCGCCGACAGTCCCAGGCAGAGCGCCACGGAAACCACGAAGGCGGGATTGGAAATGCGCAATTTATAGAGATGGGCGGAAAGGCGATGCGCGGCATGACGGCCGACGAACAGGACAAAGACCGTAAAGGCTATCGCCTCGATAATCACCAGGCCGATATGCCACGTAGAAAAATTGCCCGCCGACATTCCGGAAACGATCGCCAAAACGATCAAGCCCAAAATGTCATCAATCACCGCCGCGCCGAGAATGATGCGCGCCGGCCGGCTGGCGGTTTGGCCCAAATCCGCCAGCACGCGGGCGGTGATGCCGACACTGGTGGCGACCAGCGCGGTGGCCACAAACAGCGCGGTAACCAGCTGTCCGCCCAATCCCAGCATGAACGCCAGCCCCATGCCGAAGGGCAGCAGCACGCCCGCCACCGCCACCGCCAGCGCCACCCGCCCCACGCGGAACATATCCGTGGCGCGCGTCTCCAGCCCCACCGCAAAGAGCAGGAAGATGATGCCGATTTCGGCGAACACGGAGAGCGTGTGCGAATCGCTGATAAGGCCGAGCAGATGCGGCCCCAGCAGGATGCCGACGAGAATCTCGCCGACCACCGCGGGCTGCTTGAGGCGATGAAAAATTTCGCCGGCCAACTTCGCCGCCGCAAAGATGATAAATAGATCCAGCAAAATGCGCGTTTCCAATGCCTGTCCTTAACTGCTTTTGAACCACAAAGCCACTAAGACACTAAGAACTGCAATACTTTTTGTAGGGGCGGACGGTTCATCCCGAGCAGTGTCGAGGTGCATCCGCCCCCGGGCGCACAGCGTATGCCCATCTTAGTATTTCTTCGTGCCTTTGTGTTGGCTAGGCCTTCAGGCCGCCATCCCGGTCTGCCAAAGGCAGACTTAGGGACTTAGTGGTGAAATTTCTTATCTCTTTCGACTTTTCAACAGCCGGTTCAGTTCGCTCGCCAGCCATTCGCCTTCCAGGCCGCTCACGCCGTGCCCGATAGGAATGCGCCTGCGGTCATACCACATCGTGCAGCCCGCGGTCGAGAACCCGGCATTGGTGCCATGATACGGCACATCGCCCTTCCAATCAAACTGCCGCACCTCCTGGATCGGAAAATATTTCGATTTATTGAAGCCGAAGGCGCTCCGCGTATAGATAACGGCCTCGGAATCGAAGGAGATATGCTCATGACCCGCCATCGCCACAATCATAGAGAGCAGGGCTCTCCAGGCAAAGACCCCGCCCACCAGCCAGCCGCCCAGCCAAACACCCAGAAACAACCGCGCGGGCAACGGAGTCTTTGCGCTGATGAATGCTCCTGATGCAAAGATGAGACCCATCGCCCAGCCACCCAGCCAGAAGAGCAGGAAGGCGCAGGGCGCCAGCAGCGCCAGTTGGATGCCCGCGGGCGGGATGGTAACCACATCCTCCCCGCGCTCGCCCACGCCGACTTCGATCTTTGAATCAAAAGGTTTTTCGATGCTTTGCTGTTCCATAACTTCTCAAACCACTAAGACGCGAAGACACAAAAAACTGCAAGGAATTTCTTCAAGGCTTTATCCCGTGAAAATTTTGTGTTGCTTCGTGCCTTCGTGCCTTTGTGGTGAAAATGTGTTTCCTCTTTCAATTTATCTATCCCTGCGGATTCAGCACCCGCCCCAGAAACAAAATCGCGCCCGTCTTCGTATCGCGGATGAGAAAGATGAAAGGGCGGTCAATGATCATCTTGGCCTTGATATCCCAGCGGGGGGATATCCCTGACGCGACAAAGACATGCGTTGCTGCCGCGGCTTCGGTGCCTTTTTCGTCCACGGCAATCATCGCTTTATGCAAAACTTCATCTATAAATAAATCTCTGGTCCCATCCATGCCGGATAGATTTGCCTCGCCAAGAATGAACGCGCCGGGCATCCCCAGGGCCGAGAGCGTATCTTTCATGCTCAAGGAGGCATCGAATTTAAATTTGGGCATGGTCAGATCTACCTCTGGTTGTTTGAACTGTTCGGTAATCATCAGCACTTTTTTCGCGGTCAAAGCTCTCTCAAAACTCCTGAATGTGCCCTTGTCGGGGAGCAGGATAATCATGGAGAGATTGTTCCAAGCGTAGGGCAGGTTGACGGCCTGATAGCCCTTGCCTCTTGCATAATTGAGATGCTCGCTTAGCGACATCATTTGAACGGTAATTTTGCGGCCGTCTAATAAGGTGAATGGGCCGGGCTTTGTGTCGCTCTGGCTAAAGGGGTGTTCCCATTGATCTTTGAAGTAAATCGCATTGACCAGGACGAGCCTCGTTAAGTCATTAAGAATTCCCTCCGGGACGGCATTTTTAATCTTTTCCTGCGTTTGCTTTTCAACCCAATCATTGATCGCTTTGCGCGCGTCTTCTCTATTCTTATTATTTTTGTAATCCACCAATCTCATGCCCGCCCCGTAATTTTCCGCCACCAGATCCAGAAATTGAGGAAGGAATTTGTAATCTTTCTGTCCCCACAGGGAATTGGCCATGAGCAGCTTGAAATCCCCGTATGGCTGACCGTCCTCGTCCTTACCGCGGCTGGCAAACTCATAATCTAATGAATTGAAGGCCGGATGCAGCTTATCCTGCGGCAAGCCGAAGTGCAGCGCCTTCGCCATCTGCTTTTCGGTCTCGCCCCGCGCGCCGGCATAGGTCATGGCCAATGCCGTGGAGATGCTGTAGGGCGAAAAGATCAGATTGCTGTCACCTTCGCGCAATCGCTGGTAGAGACTGAAGGCAAAAGCATTATTATCGGCCACCAGTTTTTCCGCATTCGTCTTCGGCACTTGCGGTGCGGAGACGCGCGGCTTTTTCGATTGCACCAATTGCGCCAATTGCGCCAATGTGCCGGTTTCCTTGCGCGAGAACGACAGAATCGCCAGCGCGGCCACCAGCAGAATTACAAGCAGTAGAATTATTCTTCTCATGTTTTTCCTCTCTTAAATGTGTTCAGCCCTTCGGATTCAACACCCTCCCCAGAAACAAAATCGCGTCCGTCTTTGTATCGCGGATGAGAAAGATGAAGGGGCGGTCAATGATCATTTTGGGTATGACGGGCGGGGGGTCATCCCAATCTGTAGAAGGAACGACATATGTTGCCGCGGCGGCTTCGGTTCCTTCTTCGTCCACAGCAATCATGGCTTTATGCAGAACTGCAGAGAGGAATAACTCCCTGGTCCCATCCATGCCGGAGAGATCTGCTGGTCCATACTGGAAGACCAACGGCATGCCCATTTCGGAGAGCGTATCTACCAGCCCCATGCTTGTCTCAAACTTGAATTTCGGCATAGTCAGGTCTATCTCGCGAACGGTCAACTGCCGGCTAATTTCTATGAGCCTCGTGGCATCCAGTGCGCTTTCAAATTCCCTGAACTTATTTTTATCGGGAAGCAGAATCATCATATCAAATTTGCTCCATAGATAGGGCAGCTTCGCGGCCTGATAGCCCTTGCCTTGCGCGTAACCAAAATAATCACGCTGCGACATCATCTCAGTCATGATCTTGCTTCCATCAAGCAGCGTGAAGTGGTCGGGCTTAGTGAATTTCTCATTAAATGAAGTCTCCCACTGATCTTTGAAGTAGATAGCATTTACCAGAACGAGCTTCATCTCGCTTGAAAGACCTCCCGGCTTAATCAGGTCCTCAATCTTCCCCTGGGTCTGCTTACTAACCCAATCATTGATCGCCTTGCGCGCCCCCTCCGCGTCTTCCGTGTAATCCACCAGCCGCATACCCGCGCCGTAATTTTCCGCCAGCAGATCCGTAAACTGCGGGAGAAAAGTATACCCCTTCTGGCCCCACAGGGAATTGGCCGTGAGCAGCTTGAAATCCTTGTATGGCTGACCGTCCTCGTCCTTATCGCGGCTGGCAAACTCATGATCTAATGAATTGAACGCCGAATGCAGCCTATCTTGCGGCAAGCCGAAGTGCAGCGCTTTCGCCATCTGCTTTTCGGTCTCGCCCCGCGCGCCGGCATAGGTCATCGCCAATGCCGTGGAGATGCTATAGGGCGAGAAGATGAGGTTGCTGTCATCTTCGCGCAATCGCTGATAGAGGCTGAAAGCAAAAGCATTATTATCGGCCACCAGCTTTTCCGCATCCGTCTTCGGCACTTGCGGCGCGGAGACGCGCGGCTTGTTCGATTGCACCAATTGCGCCAATTGCGCCAATGTGCCGGTCCTCTTGCGCGAGAACGACAGAATCGCCAGCGCGGCCACCAGCAGAACAACAGCCAAAATGAAGATCTTTCTCATCGTTACCTCCCCTTTTTCTGAATTGGTTTATCTTTTGAGACTGCTCCTCGCAAAAAAGTGTTCCAGCCCAAAGGACTGGTGTTTTGTAGGGCGGGGGTTCCACCCCCCGCCGTAAACATATTAGACCAAGCGGCGGGGCACCCCTCGACAAGCTCGGGATAAACGGAGACCCCGCCCTACAACCTAAAGAAATGCCATGCACCAGATATTGCACATTAAAGTTCATTGAGCGCTAGTTTATTATTACCGTTATAATCTGCGCGCCCCCCGGTTTCAATTCAAGGGATTTCGCCTGTCGCCCTTGGGGAGTTTCCGCGGTGATCCGGTAGCGCCCCAAAAAGCCGCGGAATTTCGCTTCGCCTTTCACATCGGTAACTAATTCCTTCTGGGTCCACCATTTCCCTTTAATCAGGTTCATCAGGCGCTCATACGCCGGCTTGGGCGTCAAATCCCGCCGCACCAGGCCGCCCGGTGCGCCCATAAATCCGCCGTCCGCGAAATCCCACCAGGTGATGGCCTGCACCGCGGGATGGGAAAAGAGCACGGTGTAGAATTTTTCCACATAATCCGCCTGCCGGGCCTCGCCCGCGGGGGTGGTCTTCCAGGGCGCCGGCAGTTTCCAGCCGTGTTTGCCCGATACCGCCGTCGCCTCGGTGAAATGCAGCGGCTTGCCAAAACGGGCATAGGTTTCGCACACCCGCCAGACTTTCGTCATCGTCCATTCCCGCGCGTGCATATGACTCTGGATGCCGATGGCGTCAACCGGCTGATGGGTGTCTATCAGGCCCCGGCATAAGGCCTCGAAATCCGCGCCGACATTATAATCATTGTAAAGCAGCAGCGCCTTGGGATTGGCGGCATGCGCCCAGCCCAGGGACTCGCTGGTCAGCGCCAGGCTGCCGTCGCGCTTCGCCCAATTCGCCACGCCGTTATCATGCTGCGCGGCATCCGTGGCTTCATTGACGACATCCCAGCGGTCTATCAGACCGGCAAACCGAGACACGATATCCGTGACCCGCTTGGCAAACGCTTTCCTGACTGCGTCCGGCTTGGAGGGCGCCCAGTCGGGATAGACTTCCTGCCAGACCAGCGGGTGGCCCTTGATGATAACGCCGCGCTTCTTGAGCCACCGTGCCTGCGCTTCCAACTGGGCGGGCTGGGTCTTGCCCGGCAGCGGCTCATAGCGCCCCCAATAAAAACCCAGCGTGGCATAATTCAACAGCGCGGTAAATTCCTTTTCAAAAGCCGCTTCCTGCTTTGGGTCCTCGAATCTCAGCAGGGGAAAGGCATTGCAGCCAAAGAGAAAGGCGTGGCGGGTTTGCTCGATTCGAAGCCTGGCATTTTTAACGGGCTTGCCGGCGCGCGTCGCAACGCGCACGAGGGCCTCGGCCTTGCGATATTTGTCAATCCGCCGGGCGGCGCCGGCAAGGATTTCTTTTTCAGACATGGTATTACCTCCTGCATAAGCGCAGCCGCGCTTTAATAATAGACCATTCAAGCATATTTCGCGGCTCAAGTAAATTGCCCCAATCCGCGCGCCGGACAGTTCGCCGCCAGGGAGCAGAATGATGGCATTAGAATGAACCGCGAATTTACTATTATTGGCCTGCCGCCTTGCAGGAACTACGCCGCCGATTCAGAATGAATAATACTGTTTAAAGTAATGATCGGAGGAAAAGATGACAGAAAGTGGATTCCCCATAGGGCCTCAGCCCGAAATACCGCCTGCGGCCCGACCGCCCATGGCGCCGCCACCGCCGCCCATTATGCCGCCGGTGATGCCACCGCCGCGCAAGAAAAGTTTGCTGTGGCTGTGGATATTGTTGGGAGTCGGCGGCTTAGGACTCTTCATGCTCATCGGCTTAGCGGTAATGGTGGGCGCAATTAGCGCGATGTTCAGCGGCCCAAGCGATTATGGCGCCATGATGTCAAAAGGCGACGGTGTGGCGATCATCCGCATCAATGGCGAGATCACCAGCGGCGGCGATGGTGGGCCCTTTGGCGACGGCGTGGCCGGTTCGGACACCATCATCCAGCAAATCAAAAAGGCCGCCGAAAACAAGCGCGCCCGGGCCATCCTGGTGCGCATCAACAGTCCGGGTGGCAGCGCCGCCGCCTCGGAAGAGATTTACCGGGAATTGATGGCTTTGCGCAAAGATAAGCCTATCGTCGTCTCCATGGGCGATGTGGCCGCCTCGGGCGGATATTATATCGCCTCCGCGGGACATCAAATCTACTGCAATGCCGGCACCCTTACCGGCAGTATCGGCGTCATCTCCGCCCATATGGACCTTTCCAAACTGATGCAGAAGATCGGGGCGGGCTTCGATGTAACCAAAAGCGGGGAATTCAAGGATATGGGCATACCGAGCAGACCTTCCACCGCGCGTGAGAAGGCACTCATGCAAAACCTCATTATGGACGTGTATGACCAGTTTGTAACCGCGGTGGCGGACGGGCGTTCCACCGAAGGCCGCAAAATGACCAAGGCCGAGGTGAAAAAACTCGCCGACGGCCGCATTTATACCGGCCGGCAGGCGCTGAAGGCAGGCCTGGTAGACGAGATCGGCGGCTTCCAGCAGGCCTTTGATAAAGCCGCGAAGATGGGGCACATTAGCGGCAAAGCCCGGCGCATCGAATACGGCCCGCGCAATCTCTTCGAGGCCCTCTTCGGCCACGCCGATGTTGACACCGCCCTTAGTTCCCTGGCAAAGCAAATGCTTATGCGCGAAGCGGCGAAGGAGCTGTCGAAGTCGGCGCTGCGGTAGCAAAGGTAAAAGAGAAAAAGCGGAAAGGCAAAAACCAGGATCGCTGAATCCTTTGTCTAATGCTCTATGAGGCTATAGTCAAAGCCTGGACTTGGGATTAAGCTATTTTGGTTTTGCCTTTTACCTTTTTACTTTACCCTTCCCCTCTTGCCATGCATTGCCCCTATCCGTTAGACTTCTGATATTCACTTAGGGGCAGGATGGAAAGATGCGGCTTCCCTATCAATGGCTTAAAGAATTTGTGGACCTCACGCTCTCTCCCAAAGAGGCGGCTTATCTGCTGACTCAGTTGGGGCTTGAAGTTGAGGCCCAGGAGGAGATTTGGGAGAGTCCCGTCTTTGAAATCAAGGTTACTCCCCAGCGGGGCGACTGTCTCTGTGCGCTGGGCGCGGCCCGGGAATTGGCCGCGGCTTTGAAGCTGCCCCTCAAGACGCCCGCGCCGCAATTCACCGAAGCCGGCGCGCCCATTACCGACAGCGCCACAGTGGTCATCGAAGCGCCGGACCTCTGCCCGCGCTATTCCGCCCGCCTTATCCGCGGGGTGAAACTCGGGCTTTCTCCGGGCTGGATGAGACAGCGCCTGGAACAATGCGGCGTCCGCCCCATCAGCAATGTCGTGGATGTAACCAACCTGGTGATGCTGGAGTTGAATCAGCCGCTCCATGCCTTTGATGCAGATTTGTTGAAGCCGCTGCCCGGCGGCAAGCTCCCCGCGATTATCGTGCGCCGCGCCCGGCCGGGTGAGACGATCATGTCATTGGATGGCGAACAGCGCGCCTTGACGCCGGAGATGCTGGTTATTGCCGATGGCGCGGGCGCGGTGGCCATCGCCGGCGTGATGGGCGGCCGCAACAGCGAAGTGCACGACGGCACCGTCAATGTGCTCCTGGAATCCGCGCACTTTTTGCCGGCCGGCATTCGGCGCACCTCCAAAGCGCTGGGACTTTCTACTGAAGCCTCCTATCGTTTCGAGCGGCGGGTGGATCCGCTGGGCACGGTGGCCGCGCTCGACCGCGCCGCGGAACTGATTGTGCAGTTGGCCGGCGGTGAGATCGCAAAGGGAGTGCTGGATGCTATGCCCAATCCCATCGTGCCGCCAACATTGCGCCTGCGAACCCATCGGGTGAATGCGCTCTTGGGAACCGAGTTGTCGGTGGAACAGATGGCGGAATATCTGCGCCGCCTTGAGATTACGGTGGAAATTCGCGGCGGTGACATGGAAGTTACGCCGCCCTCCTTCCGCGGCGATCTGGCGATTGAAGAAGATTATGCCGAAGAGGTCGCGCGGCTGCACGGCTATGACAATATTCCTTCGCAAATGGTCTCCACCGGCGCCGCCGGCGGCAAGCTCGCGCCCACGTTGGCGCTGGAGGCGGAGGCGAGAAAAATCCTGCTCGCTTGCGGCCTGGATGAAGCCTTGAATTTCAGCCTGGAAGGGCCGGAGGATATGAAACTCGCCGGCTTCCCGCCCGACCACCCGCTCAGCCAGGCGGTAATCCTGAAGAATCCGAAAGTGGAAGAACACAGCCGCCTGCGGACTTCGATGATTCCCACCATGCTGGGCCTGCTGACAAACAACTGGCGCCGAGGCCTGCGGGAGGTCAGGACCTTTGAGGTCGGGCGCATCTATCTTCCCCATGCCGGCGAGGCGCTGGCGGATGAACGGTTGACCGTCGGCATCGCTTTGATGACCGGCCCCCACGCGCCCGGCTGGGGCAAAGAGCGCATTGATTTTTATGCCCTGAAAGGCGCGGTGGAAAGCCTGTTCGATTCCCTGGGCCTGGAGGGCGTTGCCTATGCGCCGGTGGAGCATCCCTCCTTCGCGCCGGGCCGCGCCGCACAGGCCCTTCTTGGGGATAAGGTGCTGGCGATCATGGGGGAAGTGCGCGCCTCGGTCCTGGCCTATCACGACCTGCCCAAAGACACATTCCTCGCCGAGATTGACCTGGAAAGCCTGTTGAGCATGGCGCGGAAGGACGCGGCCTACAAGCCCATCTCCCGCCTGCCCGCCATTCAACGAGACTTGGCGCTCCTGGTGCCGCGCAATTGTCCCGCGGAGAAAGTCGAGGCGGCGCTGCGGGCCCAGGGCGGCGAACTCCTGGAAAGCCTCGCGCTCTTTGATCTCTATGAGGGCAAATCGCTCGCCGCGGGCTATCGCAGCCTGGCCTATGCCCTGACCTTCCGCGCCGCGGAACGCACCCTCACGGAAACCGAAATCGAAGAACTCATTGCAAATATGGAAAAAGCCTTGAGCGCGCTGGATGTGAAAATCCGACGTTGAGCGTTGAGCGTTCAACGTGATAGATAAGTGCGGATTGCGCAACAGTTCGTGCTTGATGAGGATTGATCAGAAATACGAAAGGGGCCCTTTGGACTGCGGGAGCTTGCTCCCGCTTTGGGCCGCCGGAGCTTGCTCCGGCAACTTCCTGGAAGCAAGTCCGCTATGGCGGTCTGCCCGTGGCAGACTTAGCCATTGAACCTTAAGCGTATAAAAATGTTTGTGGGGGCGGGGTTCGTGAACCCCGCCGGCGGGCTTTACAAAGCCCGCCCCCAGCCACTTCTACATCAATTAGATGAATTATTCTGGTTAGGCAGGAATTGTGAGCGGGGTAATAAGCATGTCATTCATAGACGAAAAACGGATGGTGAAAGAGCTGCTGGAATTTATTCAAATCCCCAGTCCTTCCCGGCATGAAAAAAACTTCGCCGAGCGCGTGAAAAAATCGCTCTCCTCCTTGGGCATCAAGTGCCAGGAGGACGACACCGGCAAAAAAATCGGCGGCGATTGCGGCAATCTTTATGCCTCCCTCCCCGGCGACAAGCGCCGGCCTGCGCTGCTCTTTGGCGCCCATCTTGATACCGTTGAAAGCGGCGGGAAGATTACTCCCATCATCAAAAAAGGCGTCATGACTTCCTCCGGCAAGACCATTTTGGGAACGGATGATAAGGCCGCGGTGGTGGCGATTTTGGAGATGCTGCGCGTGCTGAAAACCTCCGGCGCGCCGCACGGCCCCATCGAACTGGTCTTCACGGTGTCGGAAGAGTCGGGACTGCTCGGCGCGAAATATTTCGATTGCAAAAAGCTGAAGGCCAAGGCGGGATTTATTCTCGATGCCCATGGGCCGGTCGGGACGATCATTGTCAAAGCCCCCGCGTATGATGGTATTGATGCCACCATCACCGGCCGGGCGACCCACGCCGGGGCCTCGCCGGAAAAAGGCATCAGCGCCATCCAGATTGCCGCCCGCGCCATTGCCGCCATGCGCCTGGGGCGGATTGATGCGAATACCACCGCCAATATCGGGATAATTTCCGGCGGCACCGCGTTGAATATTGTTCCCGAAAAATGCCGCCTGCAGGGCGAGGCGCGCAGCCACCGCGAGGCCGCGCTCGCCCGGCAAATCCGGCATATGCTGAAATGCTTGCATGAGGCCGCCCGGCGCGCCGGCGGCGACCTGGAGGTAGAAGTGGAACGGCATTTCGAAATCTTCCGCGCGCCGGCGGGCTCGCTGCCTGTCAAATTGGCGAAGGCGGCGGCCAAGCAGCTTAACCTGCCCTTTGAAATGAAAGCCTCCGGCGGCGGCGCGGACACCGCGGTCTTTGCCGCCGCCGGCCTGCCCTGCGTTACCGTCGCCTGCGGCTATGAAAATCCCCACGGCGTAAATGAATCCATCGCCCTCGAGCAATTGCGCCTGCTGGGAGAATACGCGGTCGCCCTGGCGACAAGTCTTTAGTTCAGAGTTCAGAGTTAAGAGAAAAACCGCAGTGATTATCTCTCTGAACTCTCAACTCTCAACTGTGAGCTGCCCATGCCTGATTTCGATGTCCGGGTTGATTATTACGAGATTCTGCAAGTCCACCCCAAGGCGGAGCTGGCGGTAATTCGCAGCGCCTACCGCGCCATCTTGAAAGAGCTGCAGGCCCATCCCGACCTCGGCGGCAGCCACGAACGCGCGGTCTTGATCAACGACGCCTACCGCGTGCTCAAGAACGCCGACTTGAGAAAAGACTATGACCGCGAGCGGCAACGCCATGCCCGCGTCGCGCCGGCCGCCCCGCCGGGCCCGCGCCGCCGCGCTCCGGCAAAATCCGGCGAACCGGTGAATTGCCCGGCCTGCGGCCGCAAGAACCGCGTGCGCGCCGATATAGATAAAGACAAGGCTGCCTGTGGTGTGTGCAAGGCAAAACTCTTTCCCGATTTGAAACATGAGATCGTCCCGCCGGGCGTTTCCGCAGACGACAACCGCCTGCAGATTGCCCCCACGCTCTATGCCGAACTGAAAGAGCAAGGCGAAGTGGAACTGCGCGTGCAAAAACTGCCCCGAGGCGGCAAGGTGATGTGCCGCCGTTGCCGCCGCATCTGGACCGCGCCCGCGCGCGGCCCCGTCCCCGCCGCCTGCCCGGCCTGCGGCGCCAAAGACTGGAACGCCTTCCGCCTCTTCAAATGCCGCCACTGCCGGCATGAATTCTCCACCCCCAGCCTGGGCCGCACTCCCTACCTGCTCTTTCAAGCCTGCCCGGCCTGCCACCGGACCAACTGGCACATTGGCAAAGAAGCCAAACCCCTCTCCGGAATCTTCAAATTCCTGAAGGGATAATCAGTGGTCAGTGATCAGTGATCGGTGGTCGGCGGTTTGACAACCACGCTATGAACTCAATTACCACGGCTCAGTATCAGAAACCGATCACCGACCTCCGCCACTCTCACCTCTGAACTCTCAACTCTGAACTCTCAACTATCACGCCCCTCCTTCCCCTCTTGAATCAGATACGTTAGAATAGGCAAATCTTACCAGCCAAAATCACTCGCGAGCTAATAATGAAAAAACTTTTCTTTCATAAGACGGCCACCCGCACGCCGGACGGACGGGCGCTGATTTATTACGATTTTCTTAATCCGGGCGAGGCCCCGCCCGCGCGCCAAATCTCCCACACGCCCCAAGAGCCGATTCCCATGGTGGAGCGCCGCTGGAATCCCCTCCTGGGCGAATGGGTGCTGGTGAGCGCCTCCCGTATGGCGCGCCCTATGCTCCCCAGCAAAGACGATTGCCCGCTTTGCCCGGGGATGTTGGAGATTCCGGAACCCTACGACCTCGCGGTCTTCGAGAATCGCTTTCCCGCGCTCTGTTCTTTGCCCAGCGAACCGAGCCAAAGCCCCAATGATTTTTACAGGACCGCGCCTTCCTTTGGCGCCTGCGAGGTCGTGATGTATACCTCGAAACACGATACTTCGCTGGCGCAGATGCCGGTGAATGATATTTATCGTTTGATGAATGTTTGGGCCGACCGCTTCCGGGAAATTTCCAGCCGCCCCGGCATCGAATGTGTCTATATCTTTGAAAACAAAGGCGAAGAAGTAGGCGTTACCCTGCACCATCCCCACAGCCAGATTTATGCTTTCCCTTTTATCCCGCCCCGCATTCAGGCGGAACTGAACCAGGTGGAAGCTGCCGGCAAAAGCGGTGAATGTCTCTTCTGCAAAATTGCCGAGGCCGAGCTCAATGACGGCCGGCGCATTTTGGCAAAAACGGAGAACTTCATTGCCTTCATGCCCTATTTTGCCCGCTGGCCCTATGAGGTCCATATCCTGGCGCGCCACGGCCTGGAGAATATGAGCAAATTCGATGACGCCGCAATTCAAGAAGTGTCGCAATTGCTCAAGTTCATTATCGCCAAATATGATAAGCTCTTCGATTTTTCCTTCCCTTACATGATGCTGATGCACCAGTTGGCCGCGCCCAACTGGCATTTCCATATTGAGTTTTATCCGCCCTATCGCGACAAAGGGAAATTGAAATTTGTCGCCGGCGTGGAATCCGGCTGCGGGAATTTTATTCTGGATTGCTATCCGGAAGAGCGCGCCCGCCAGTTGCAGCAGACTCCGCCTGATGAGCTGGAACCGATTACCATTGAAATTGTTAATGCGGAGGCAGGAAGTTGAAGAAATCATCTAAACAATTATCACAAAGCTCCGCGCGGAAGGAGAAACTGCTGGATCGCGCCCGGCTGCACCGGATTTTTATGCGGCATTTTCCCCAAGCTTCCGCCAGCGACTGTGCGCTCTCCTGGGCGCCCGGGCGCGTCAACCTCATCGGCGAACATACCGATTACAATGACGGCTTTGTCTTCCCGATGGCCCTGGATTTGGGGATTGTGATTTATTTCCGTCCCCGCAAAGATGACACCGTGCGGCTCTATGCCGTGGGCATGAAAGAAATGGGGGAATTTTCTCTTTCCCATATCGCCCGCTCCCCAAGCCAGCCCTGGCTGAATTATCCCATGGGCGTGGCCCAGGAATTAATCAAAGCTGGCGCGCAATTAAAAGGTCTGGAAGGTATCATTGATGCCAACCTGCCGGTCGGCGGCGGCTTGAGTTCCTCCGCCGCGCTGGAGGTCTCTACCGCGCTGGCCTTGCTGTCGGCGGCAAATATCACCGCCATCGGGCGGCTGAAAATCGCGCATCTTTGCCGCCAGGCGGAACGGCGCTTTGTCGGCCTCTCCTGCGGCATCATGGACCAGTTCATCTCCCTCTTTGCGCTGCCCGGCACCGCTTTGCTGCTCGATACCAGCAGCCTGTTATACCGCCATGTGCCGCTCCCTCCCGTGGAAAAATACGCCGTGGTAATTTGCAATACCGGCGTGAAACATGAACTGGGTTCATCGGAATATAACAAGCGCGTGCAGGAGTGCGCGACCGCGGTGTTTAGATTGCAATCGGTCCTGCCGGAGATTGAATCCTTGCGGGAGGTTGCGCCGGAACAATTCCGCCGCTACAAAAAACTGATTCCTTTGCCGGCGCGCAAACGCGCCGAACATGTGATTTTCGAGAATGAGCGCACCTTGCAGGCCTGCCGGGCCTTGGAGAATAACGACATCGCGCTCTTTGGAAAATTGATGAATGCCTCGCATGCCAGCCTGCGGGATTCCTATCAAGTCTCCTGTAAAGAATTGGATTTGCTGGTGGAACTGGCGCAGGAATTGCCCGGTGTCCTGGGCAGCCGCATGACCGGCGGTGGCTTCGGCGGCTGCACGGTCAGCCTGGTGGAGGCCAAAAGCGTGGCGCATTTCAAAAAGCACATCGCCGCCGCCTACCAAAAAGCCACCGGCATAGAATGTAATATCTTTGTCTCCGGCGCCGGCGGCCCGGCCGAACTTCTTTAACCGCAGAGAACGCGGAGTTCTCAGAGAATTATATTATTGCCTCTGCGCTCTCTGCGTCCTCTGCGGTTTAAGAAGTTAATAAATCATAGGAATAGGACATGAGCAAAATGAAAATGATGGTTACCGGGGGGGCGGGATTTATCGGCTCGCATTTGGCCGAGGCCTTGTTGGCGGCGGGCCACGAAGTCGCCATAGTGGATAATCTGCGCACCGGCAAAAAAGAAAATATTCCGGCCCAGGCGGAATTTATCGAGCTGGATATTTGCGCCGAGGAGATGGCCGGCGTTTTCAAAAAGGGCAAGTTCGATGCGGTCTTTCACCTCGCCGCGCAAAACGATGTGCGCACCTCCGTGGCGCGGCCGGAATTCGACGCCCAGGTGAATATTCTCGGCTCGCTCAACCTGTTGCAGAATTGCGTGAAGACGAAAGTCGGCCGCTTCATCTTTGCCTCCACCGGCGGCGCGATTTATGGCGAGGTGGAACATCCGCCGGCCGACGAAACCCACCCCATCCGCCCGGAAGCGCCTTATGGCATTACCAAATATGCGGTGGAGCATTACATGCGCTACTTCACTACTATTTATGGCCTGCAGACCCGGCCGCTGCGCTTCGCGAATGTCTATGGCCCGCGCCAGGACCCCCATGGCGAGGCCGGCGTGGTGGCGATCTTCTGCGGGTTGATGCTGGCCGGCAAGCGGCCCAAGATTTTCGGCGACGGCGAGCAGTTGCGGGACTATGTTTATGTGGGCGATGTCGTGGCGGCCTTCCTGCGCGCCCTGGAATCGCCGGGCGAGGCGGTCAATATCGGCACCGGCGTCGGCACCTCCGTGAATCAGATCTATCACGGGCTGGCCGCGCTGCTAAATTATCCGGAGCCGCCCGAATATGCCCCCAAACGGCCGGGCGAAATCCAATGCAGCTACCTCGCCTGGGGCCGCGCCAACAAAGAACTGGGCTGGCAACCCAAAGTCAGCTTCGACCAAGGCCTGGCCCTAACCGCGGAGTGGTTTAGCCCGAATAGATCATATTCGGGCTAGAGCAGGCGAGCAGGTGACAGTGGAACAGTTGAGGACACACATATTAGCGAGCCTGCGGTCAACTGATCTACTGCTCAACTGATCATTTACATTAGTATAATCCAAAGCTTTGAAAATTCCTCCCGCTTGCGCCTTGACGGGGAAATGGGAAGGGTAGTATTCTCACTATATCCGCCAGCGTAGCTCAGAGGCAGAGCAGTGGTTTCGTAAACCACCGGCCGTCGGTTCGACTCCGACCGCTGGCTTATTTTTTGCCAACTGGCAAAAATGACCCTGAGCGAGCAACCTTGCCCTTCATTTACCTTCTTCGTGACTTTGTGCCGTAGTTTCTTTGTCGCTTGCCCGCCGCCGTTTTTCAATTCAATCCATCGGCGGGCGACGGCGCACCCGCCCTACACCAACCATCCATCGGTTTAACGTTCAATGATTTATTTCGGATCTGCGCGCACCTGTGCCAATCTGCGGCCAGCAAGCCGTTCGCCGCTGATTGTAGCGCCGCCCACCACACAGTGGTGGATCGCCGCAGGTTTCCCTGCCGGAAGCAAGCGACCGTTTATCCCGAGCGGCGCCGAGGGGTCTCGGCGGCACTCATTTATCCTGCCTGCCCTGGCGCCCGCGGCAAATTACTCAGCCCCCACCTCTTTCCTCGCCCCTTTGGTGCCGGTGGTTTGGGCGAGGGCGTGGGTGGCGGTGGGGTCGGTGATGAGGAATTTCATGAGTTCGATGGCTTGGGTTTTGCGCAGGCTGAGGGCGAAGGCGATGAGCAGGCGGCTGTTTTCGGGTTTTTCGCTTTCCAGCCAGGGGATGGCGAAGAGCCGGTTGGCGACTTTGCAATGTTTTAGCAGGGCATAGGGGAATCCCCTCAGCCAGGTGCCGGTAAGGCGGGCGCGGAGGGGTTCGACGCCGCCGTCGCCGACCATCTTTTCCAGATATTTTGCGGTGATCATGGCGAGGTCCGGCTTGGGATCAATTTTGGGGTTCATTTCGGGATCGGTGGTGGCGGTGAATTTGACGGTGATTTGCGGATGCAGTTTTTGGAAACGGCTGACGGCCTCGGCGAGGGCGGCATTGGCTTTGCGATAGGCGGCCTTGTCTTGGGGCAGGTCATAGAGGGCAAAGGCGATGGTTATCGGGCGGTTTGAACTTCCCGGGCGATGGGTAGCAGGCGGGGTTTGCACATTGGAGGGGCCGCAGCCGACAACGCCCAGGATTAGCAGGATTAATGGGAGGGGAAGGATTTTTTGCATGATGTCATACCTACTTTCTAAAAACATTTGCTTCCTTAACCCGCCACGGGCGGGCAAGCCGCAGAGTGCGCGGAGTCCGCAGAGAAAATTGCGGCGCAGGCAGGACTTGTCCTGCCTGTTACTTCTCACGGCCGAGCTCGTGCTTCGTAGCGAAATAGCATCGCTACTTCGCAGAGTAGCAACGGCCGTGCCACGATTTCAACACACATTGCTTGAATTGTAGGGCTGGCGTTCCCACGCCAGCCGAGTCAGCGGCGGGCGCAGGAGCGCTCCGCCCTACAACAAACAAAGCCGCCGAGACGGTCGCCTTCGGTGATCCACCACTGCGTGGTGGACGGCGCTACATTGGCGGGGCGCTCCTCGAATCCCTCGGGATAAACGGAGATTGCAGAGAAGGGAAGAGAAATTCTATTTATCTTTTCCTCTGCGCCTCTCTGCGGCCTCCGCGGTTTAAGATTTTATATCGCTACTCCGTGTTTCTGCAAGAATTGCAGGCTGATTTCGGCGCTTTGGCGCGGGGTGGTGAGGGAGGCGTCGAGTTCGACGGTTAGCCAGCCGTCATAGCCGCGGGTTTGCAGGGCTTTGAGGAGGGCGGCAAGGTCAACTTTGCCCCGCCCCAGTTCCACCGAGCGGTTGGCCTCATCCAGGTCTTTGAGATGGACATAGCCGATGCGGGTAAAATATTTCTCGATACAGGCGAGGGGATCGGTATCTCCCATTACCAGATGGCCGGTATCGGGACAGAGATAGACCAGCTTGGGATCGGTCAGTTCCATCAACAGGTCAATTTGCGGGCCGGTTTCCACACAGGTGCCGGAATGGGGATGGAAGCAGGCGCGCAGGCCGTGTTCTTGGGCGATGGCGCCGATATGGTTGAGGGTGCGCGCCATGTTTTCATAGTCTTCCGGGGTATTGCCTTCGGGGCGCTTGTGCCCGCCCCCAACGACCAGCTCCCGGCTTCCCAGGGAGGCCAGGAGCGCGGCGGTTTTGGTGATGGCGGCGATCTCGATATCAGCCTTTTCAGGATAAATCAGTGAGCCGCCGGAATAGATGGAAGCGACTTGCAGATTGGCCTCCCCCGCAAGTCTGCGAAACTCGGTTTCTCCGCCATACATCTCGGGGCCGAAGCTCTCGAAGCCCAGAAAACCGAGGGCGCGTATCTCCGAGAGCGCGCCCGCAAGGTTCCTTCCCCAAGTGATGGCATGGCAGGCGGGTTTCATGGCAGTAATTCTCAGTTCTCTGTTATAAGTTATCAGTGGTCGGCGGTCGGTGAAAACCCGCACTTGTATTAATAAACCTTTGGGCTGACAACTGACAACCGAGAACTGACCACTGAAGTTACTTCTTCTCCTCCTCTTCGGCTTTCTCACCCTTCTGGGTCAGGACTTCGGGTTCGGCCGTTTCTTCCTCGACGGCCACCGGCGCGACCACCTCTTCCGCCTTGGCTTGATGGGCCAGGACGACGATGACTTCATCGGCCGGGGTGAGCAATTCCACGCCTTCGGGTAAAGCCAAATCGCGGGCATGGACGGAATCGCCGATGATCATCTCGGAGACGTTGACTTCAAGATGATCCGGTATCTGGGTGGGCAAACAGGAGACGAGAATCTCGGCATGCAATTTTTCGAGAATGCCGCCCTGTTTCACTCCGGGCGGTTCGCCGATAAAGGTTACCGGCACGTGCGCCTGCACTTTCTCGGTGAGGGAAATGGCGTGGAAATCAATATTCAGCAATTTGCCGCTGATGGGATTGCGCTGAATTTCCTTGATCATGACGGTAATCGGCGCGGCGCCTTTGGGCTTGCCGGCGACATTCAGATCGAAAAGATGAGTATGATAAGCCCCTTTTGCCAGATGGGGAATAATCGCGCTCTTCTCAACTGAAAGCACCAGGGTTTCTTTACCGCGGCCATATAAGACGGCGGGGATCAGCCCCTGGGCGCGAAGCTGCCGCACTGCGCCTTTGCCGATCTCGGTGCGCAAGGCGACACTGATATTGGTACGTTCCATGGTGTCCTCCTACGGCGGTAGGATAGCAGAGGAGGGAGGCTTTGGTCAAGGATGAAGTCCGCCAGAGGCGGATTTCGCTGCGCTCAAGATGAAGGATGAAATGGAAAGGCAAAAGGCAAAACCGGAACTGCGGGGGCTAGGAATTCTACCAGAAATGCCGATTTGCGAAGGCGTGGCCGCTTCCATCTTTGAGGTAACGTTCAAATAAGTGTGCCTTCTTATCATCGGCGAAGTAAACTGAAACAACCATCTTCCAGGGCCTAAATTGCGCGGTGTGAGGGGATTTTCCTGCGTTATGTTCCGAGAGGCGCGATTTGAGGTCGGAAGTTTTGCCAATATATCGCTTGTCAGGATTGGAAAGGCTCTGTAATAGATACACGCATTTCAAGGAATGATCGCTCCATTATGCGGTTTGGTATCCTGCTTCGCTATTCTTCTGCGAAGAATCAGCGACGCAGAATGGGATTAGTCCTGCTTCGCAATTCTTCTGCGAAGAATCAGCTTCGCAGGACATTCTGCATAGCTCTGCATGGCTCCTTTAGAGCCATACAGAGCGACGCAGAATGGAGGTACGCGGATTCGAACCGCGGATTCGGCCGTGCGAGGGCCGTGTTATCCCACTTAACTATACCCCCGGAGGGTGTTGAAGCTACCAGGCCGGCTTTGGCGCTGGTGGTTAACAATATACCCTAGAGCCACCTAGAGGTCAAGGAGGGCGCGGGTTAAGCAAGCAGGTCGCGATGTTCAATGCGGAGCCAATTTAGCAGGATGCGCTGTAATTCCTCAGCCAGTTGCATAACCTCTTCCAGTTCAAGGGGTGTTATAAAATCAGCCGCTTCATATTCCGCATGAACGCGCTTGGCGCGAAAGGCCTGCAGATTCCTTACCACATGGGGGTCAATGCTCAGCGTATATTCCAATGACTCAATTGCCCGATAATGATGCGCGGCGGAGCGCAAACGGTAACCGCAGGCGCGCAATGCGATACGAGCAATAGTCAGGCAGGCCCAGAAAGCGTGTGAGAAGCGCCCATCCAGAGACAGGGATTTGCCGGCATCCATAAGCTCGCGTTGCATCAGCGCCAGTAGGCCTTTGATTTCCTGGGCACTCGCGAGTTCACCAATAGCCTCATCTCTATGCAGAACCGCCCATTCGTTCAAGGTCATCTGCGTCTCCAATTATAAAAATCTTTGGGCCTGCGACTACTTGTGAAAGGAAATGGCTCTTGGTCTCCAGTCGGGCGCGAAAATCATGCGAGCTATATACCGAAGGATTTAGCTCTCGATCCAGCATCCTCTGAGCGCTTTCCAATGCGCCCACGACTTCCGAGAAGCCACTTTCCCCGATTAGCATTATATCTATATCGCTGTTTGCGCTATCTTCGCCTCTAGCTAAACTGCCATAGACAAAGGCAACTCTAATGCCCGGAAGATGTTGCAGGGCATCTCTCAAGACATCTGCCAGGCCGACAGTTTTCAGGGCAATAGTGTGAAGCTCGGGAAATAAAGGATGGCGCGGGTTCGCCTGATAGAGTATTTGATTGCCGACGCGATGTCGGTGCAGCAACCCGGAACGAAAAAAATTCCGCAATTCCCGCTGCATTTGCGCGTTTCCACCGCCCACAGCATTAATCAGCTGATTGGCATTTAATGCCTTTTCAGGCTCCATAAAAAGCAACTTTAGGATTGCCCACCGGGTTCTTGGAAACAGCCATTCTGCGGTCATTTCACAAATCCATACACTATTTGTGTATAATTATACACTTTTTATGTATAAAATACCATATTTTCGGTCTTTTTACCTATATTCCCCGATATTGCTGGTGTTGGTTGAGACTTTGGAGAGTATCCACAAACGGCTTCTATGCTTCTCCCAAAAGCGGGGTGCAGCCCGGGATGGGGGCGGAGTTGACCAGCCCGTCGGGGTATTCGCCGCCGGCGTCGTGGAGAAACATCTCCACGGCTTTTTGCACGATTTCGGGATGCTGTTCGGCGACGTTCTGCGTCAATTGCGGATCGCGCTTCAGGTCGAAGAGCAGCGGGTTGGCGCCCAGGATGGAAGCATTACACCACCAGTGGTCATCAATATAAGTGGCTTCCGGTCCCCAGGCGCTGGTGATGTGGCCGCGGCCCGGTTTTTTACCTTGCACCACCGGCGTCAGGTCAAGGCCCTGCATCTGTTCCGGCAGGGTTGCGCCCATTAAACGCAACAGGGTGGTGGTGAGGTCAAAATTGTAGCAGAGCGCATCACAGCGGGCGCCGGCGCCCAGGCCGTCGGGATAGCGAACCATCATAATCAGGTCGGCAACGGCGCGGGTCAGCGGGTGGCCCTGCTTGCCGGTCAGATTCCAATCGCCAAGATTATGCCCGTGGTCCGAAATCACTCCCACGACCGTGTCCTCCAGCCGGCCCGAAATGCGCAGGGCTTCCATAAAGTGGCCCAGCCAGCGGTCCACCATGGTTACTTCGCCGGCATAATTGGCGCGCATGCGCTGCAGTTCCCGTGGGGAATATCGCTCCTCCGCGCCGGAGCCATAAGTGCCCCAAATTACCTCCGCCACATTATCATCAGCAGCATCATACAGCTTGCGATAATAGGCGGGCGGGTCCCAGGGTTCATGGGGATCGAAGGAATCAATGGTCAGGAAAAACTGTTCGGCATCCTGATTGCGGTGCAGCCAGTCCGCCGACTGACGAAACACCTGGGCGGGAAAATAATCCTCCTCGCTCTGGCGATCGGCGACATTCATTAAATATTGCCGGTGCGACCGAATATACCACGCATACGATTCCGGCGAGGCCTGGATTTTTCGGGAGAGGTGGCGGGCGACTTGAGCATCGGAAATTGCCGGGCCGGAGCGGTATTTGTCATGTTCCTGTCCGCGAATAAAATGCCATTCGTCAAAGCCGCGGTGAAAGTTTTTGGAGGGCTTGAATTGGTGGTAGGCGTCGGTAATGAAGCCGGTGCGATAGCCGTGGTCGTGCAGCAATTCCGCAACGGTGGTCAGCGACTCATCAACCGGCCCCCAGCCGGCGGCGCCGGCGAAATCGCCTTTATAATTAACGTGGTTCCAGTAGGGATAAACGCGCCGGCCCGTGTGCAAGGCCCGCCTTACCGGCAAAGTGGGCAGGGATTCGGGATAAGCGCGGGTGAATACCACCGACTCCGCCGCCAGCGCGTCCAGGTTGGGGGTATGGATCCATTTATTGCCATAACAGCCGCAATGGTCCTGCCGCCAGGAATCGAGAATGATGAGAACGCAGTTCATAAAAGGCCTCCTGTTCGATAGCAATGATAGTGTTTTCGGCGGGCTTTTTGCAAATGCCTAGAAATAAAAAATTATTTCACCGCAAAGACGCAAAGAGCGCAATGAATTGCAAAAGGCATTTTAACAATCTTTCTTTGGGTCTTGGTGTCTTAGTGGTGAAAATGGCTTATTTTTTCTTCCCGGGCGGGGGCGGAGGGCGGCGAGGAATTTAGCGCGGGGGAGGGTATTCAGCACGTCCTGGGTTTCCACCCAGCCGCGGCGGGCGGTGGCGACGCCGAATTGCATCAGGTCGTAGTTCTCCGGCCGGTGGGCGTCGGTATCAATTACCAGCTTGACGCCCAGCGCTTTTGCGCGGCGGGCGTGGGCGTCCTTCAAATCGAGCCGGTCGGGGTGGGCATCAATTTCCATGGCCACGCCGGCTTTGGCGGCGGCGCGCAAGATCGCCTCCATATCAACCTCATAAGGATCGCGGGCGCCGATGAGCCGCCCGGTAGGATGTCCGATGACATCCACCAGGGGATGCGCAATCGCCTTGAGAATGCGCGAGGTATTCACCGCTTCGGCCATTTTCCAGCCGGTGTGAATGGAGGCGACGACGAAATCGAGCTCCGCCAAAACTTCGTCGGGATAATCCAACGCGCCGTCGCCGCGAATATCAACTTCGGCGCCGGCAAGAAGGGCAAGGTTGGGATGTTTTTTGCGCGCCGCGAGAATTTCTACCTGCCGCGCGCGCAGCCGCTCGATGGAAAGCCCGTTGGCCACCGGCTGGGAGGGGGAATGATCGCAGATGGCGATATATTCATAGCCGCGATCTTGCGCGGCTTCTGCCATTTGCTCAATGGAGGCCTTGCCGTCGCTCCAGTCGGAGTGAACATGCAAATCGCCGCGCAGTTGTTTTAGTTCAATCAGTTTGGGCAGCTGGCCTTTTAGCGCGGCTTCGACTTCGCCCTGGTCTTCGCGGATTTCCGGCGGAATCCACGGCAGTTTCAATAATTTATAAATCTCTTCTTCGGCCGCTCCCGCCAGCCGCTTTTTAGTTTTGACATCGGCGATCTCATATTCATTTATGGTCAGACCGTGGTCCAGCGCCAGGCCGCGCAGTTTGACATTATGATTTTTCGAGCCGGTGAAATAGAGCAGGGCCGCGCCGAAAGATTCCGGCTCCACCACGCGCAGGTCGGTTTGAATCCCATGCCTGGTGATGATGACGGATTTGGTGGGGCCTTCGGCAACTACTTCACGGACTTGAGGCAGAGCCACAAAGGCTTCCATAACTTTTTTAGGATTATTGGAGGTAACGAGAATATCGAGGTCGCCGATGGTGTCGCGCATACGGCGCAGACTGCCGGCGGCTTCGATCTTCTCGACGGGTGCATGACGGCGCAAAGCCTCGATAATTTCCATCGCCGCGGGATAGGCGACGGACAGCGGAAAGCGCTCGGAGAAGCGGCGCACGCGCTCGATGCCTTTTAGGATATTTTCTTCCGTTTTCTTTCCCAGCCCTTTGATATCCCGCAAAATGCCGTCTTTGGCAGCGGATTCCAAATCCTCGATAGTGGTTATCTTGAGGGTATCATAGAGCAGCTTGACGGTTTTGGGCCCGACTTCGGGGATGCGCAACATATCGAGCAGGGCCGGGGGAAGCTCTTGAAAAAGATCCTCGAGATGTTTGCATTTGCCGGTATCGAGCAGTTCCTCGATATTTGCCGCGATACTGGCGCCGATGCCCTCCAGACTGCGCAATTCGCCCCGGGCGCGCAGGGCGGCGGCGTCTTCGGTCAGCCCGGAGATGGTGTCCGCGGCGCGCTCAAAGGCGCGAATCTTGAAGGTGTTTTCGCCCTTGATCGCCAGCAAATGGGCGATATTCGTAAGGATCTCAGCGATTTCGGAATTGTTCATCATTTTAAATATACTCTCGCGCCACTTGAAAGTGGCGCGAGAGTATATTTAACTTATTGAACGGAAATACCTTGTGCATTTTTACCAAGATTACTTGATTGTGTCATAAGTTCCTTGTTTTGCAGTTGCCGGCGAGACGCCGGCGCTACAAAATACATCAAACATTTCAATCGCCACGGCCAAGACGGCCGTGCCAAGACTCATGTTAAGTTTTTGTTAGAGTCTTTCATTATCTTTGCTATCATTCCCAGGCTGCGTATGGTCCGGTCCAGGTGATATTCGATATGGGTGCGCAGGATTGCCTGCGATTCTTTCCGGCCTCTTGGAGATAGCGCGGCCTTTATTTTCGGCAGGTCGGCGAGGCCGTGCAGGCCGCGCAGTTCCAACAGATAGGCGCGAGTTTCTTCGCTGACGGCCAACATTCCTTGTGCATCGGCCTGACAGCGGGCGCAGATAACGCCGCCCAGGGCGGGGGAATAGGCCAAACGCCCGGGCTCGGCGGGCTTGCCGCACTGGACGCAGTTATCCAATTGGGGGGCATAGCCGGAGAGGTCGAGCAGGCGGAGTTCATAGGCGCGGGCGAGGGGTTCAAGCTCGGCGCCGCGATCCAGGAAGGAAAAGGCAGATACTACGAGATCGAAGAATTGCGGACTTCTTTCCCGGGTTTCGCTGAAGGCTTCGGCGAGTTCGGCGAAGTAGTTGGCATAGGCGAAGCGCGCGACCTCGGTGCGCAAGGTGAGAAAGGGCAGGCGGACGATGGCCTGGGTAATGGTATCGAGGTTTTTGCCCGCGGCCAATTGGAGGGTAGCAAGGGAAAAGGCTTGGAGAGAGGCGAGCTTGCTGCGGGGGCGGCGCGCGCCCTTGGCCACGGCCGTCAACTTGCCCTTCTCTTGCGTCAGGAGGGTGAGCAATCGGTCGGCCTCTCCAAGATTACGGAGGCGCAACACCAGGGCCGAAACGCGATAAGTGCGCAGTGGCCTCACTGCATGATTTCCTCGGCTACAGCCGCCTGAAATTCCACGAAGGAACGAACTATAGCAACGCCGGTGCTGGTGCCGATGCGGTTGGCGCCGGCATTTATCAGGGCGGTCGCTTGTTCGACCGTGCGTATCCCGCCGGAGGCTTTTATCCCCATTTCCCGGCTTACGCAATGCCGCAGGTGGCGAATATCCTCCACCGTTACCGCGCGGGGCCCCAGGCCGGTGCAGGTTTTCACGAAATCCGCGCGCACTTCTTCCGCGATGCGGCAGACGCGCTCTTGCTCTTCCGGGTTGAGCAGGCCGACTTCGAGGATCACCTTGGTCAGCACATCTTCGCCGTCCTCGGTAAGGCCGGCGAGCTTTGCCACGGTAACGACCTCTTCCAAATCCCGCTGCACATGACAAAAATTGCCGGACTTGGCGGCGCCGATGCTGATGACGATGTCAAGTTCCGACGCCCCCATGAAGATCGCCTGTCTGGCTTCAAAGACCTTGCAACACGTAGGAATCATACCGTAGGGAAAGGCGATCACGGTGCCCAATTTCACGTCCGAATCGCGCAGCCGCTTCTTGGCTATTCCCAGCCAGGCCGGCATGATGGTAACACATGCAAAATGGCACTCTTTCGCTTCTTCACAATGGCGTATGATATCTTCTTCCGTGGCATCTGGCCGAAGCAAAGCATGGTCAATCATTTTCGCCAGCGCCGTTTTCGAAAACATACCTTCACCTGCCTTAGTTCTCCTCGCACGCGAAGGCCAGCTCATTGCTGCCGGCGTTCGCGCGCGAGGAGAGCATATGTTGAGCTCTGTCAGACTCTCGTATTACGAAATGTTTGGAGTGATTGAGCGGCATAATACCGCCGTTCATCGTCGAGAAATGAACCTTTAGTACAACTGTATCTGCGACGGCAGTTGGTAGTAGTTGCTCCCTGAATGGAAATATGCTTTTCATTTCAATCTGAGTATTTCAAAGTTATGAACTAAAGGTTCAACTGACCTCTTGCCCGCATTTTAACGGCGATATGCTGCCGTTAAATTGCCGGCAAGAGGTTATTCCGCAGAAGTCCCTTTTTTGGATAAGGCTTACTTGCTTCCGTTCAAATTTGTTGCCGCTTTCAGGGCGCGCACAAACTTGCCCAATTCTGCCGGCGACTGCGTTTTGGCTTTATCCACAAGCGCGCTCCCCACCACCGCGCCGTCGGCCACCTTACACACCTGTGCGACCTGCGCCGGGGAGGCGAGGCCGAAGCCCACGGCAATAGGAAGATTACTCGCTGCCCGCACCCGCCCGACGGTGGCTGAAAGATCCATCGGCAAGGCGGCTCTCTCGCCGGTAACTCCCAGCCGCGAAATGCAATAGATAAAACCACTGGAGAGTTCGGCGATTTTGCGAATGCGGTCCGGTCGGCTGGTGGGCGCGACGAGAAAGATGGTGTCCAATCCCTTTGCGTGCGCAATTTTCCACCACTCTTGTCCTTCTTCCGGCGGCAGATCGGTAACTAAGACGGCATCTGCGCCGGCCTCCGCCGCGTCGGCGGCGAAGTCTTTAAGTCCATGCTGGAGGAGGAGGTTGTAACAGGAGAATAAAACGATGGCTGCCGTGCTGCGTTGCCGCAGTCCCTGCACCAGCTCCAACACCTGCGCCGGCGTGGTTCCCGCCGCCAGCGCGCGCTGACATCCTTCCTGGATAACTTTACCATCGGCGAGCGGATCTGAAAAGGGCAGCCCCACCTCTATTACATCCGCGCCGCCTTCGGCGGCCGCCTCCAGATAGGCCGAGGAGGCCGCAGGGGTGGGATCGCCGCCCACGAGGAAAGCAACCAGGGCGGCTTCATGGCGACTTTTCAAACGAGGAAACAACTCACTCAGGCGACTCATATCTCAGTTTCCAGTTCTCAGTTCCCAGTTCTCAGTTCTCAGTTCTCAGTTCAGAGTGGCTAAGCCTGCTTTACAGGCCGCCATGGCGGCTCCCAAGGAGCCTAGCCATTCAGAGTTGAGAGAGAATAGGGTTGTCGGCTCTCAACTCTCAACTCTCAACTCTCAACTATCCTACATGTATCACAACTGAGGCATTTTGGGAAGCAGTCAAGGAGAATTTTTTGGAGTTAATTTTGGAGGGATTAACCGCGAAGACGCAGAGGTCGCCCCTCGACGTTGCTCGGGGTAAACGAAACGGCCGCAAAGGGATTTCATTAATGTAAATTATTTCCCTGCGCAATCTTCGCGGCCTTTGCGCCTGCTTGGGCCACGAAGCTTTAGCGAAGTGGGCTGCGGTTAGAATTATTCCCTTGCGGCTTCCAGGGCTGCCGGCAGTTTGATAGTTCCCGTATAGAGGGCGCGGCCGATGATGCAGGCTTCGGCGCCGGTGCGTTTGGTGCGGCGGACATCTCCGACGTGGGTGATGCCGCCGGAGGCGATGACCGGAATTTCAAGGGCGGCGACCATGGCTTCCAGGGAGGCATAATTGGGGCCTTCCAGCATGCCATCCCGCGCCACATCGGTAAAGAGAATGCGCTCTGCGCCGAGCTGTTCCATTTCTTTCGCGAGGTCAATCGCCTGCAATTCCGTAAAATGCTGCCATCCCTGAACCATTACCAGGCCGTCTTTCGCGGCGATGTCTATGACCAGCCGTTCGCGGAAGGTAGTAATGGCGTTGCGGGCAAAAGCGGCATCCGTGGCGGCGCGGGTGCCGATGGAGACGCGCGCCGCGCCGGCGGCGAGGGCGTCGTCAATGTTCGCCATCAGGCGCATGCCGCCGCCGACTTCGACCGGCAGGCCCACCTCCACGATGCGTTTCAAAAGATCCAGGATCTTGGGTTCCCCCGTGCGCGCGCCCTCCAGGTCAACAACATGCAGGAATTTCGCGCCCTGCTGCGCCCATTTCTGCGCCACCGCCACGGGATCGCTCGAATAGACCGTGGGCCTATAGTAGCGCCCCTGCCGCAGGCGCACGCATTTGCCATTTAGAATATCAATCGCCGGAATGATTAGCATCGAAAAACCTTTCACCACAAAGTCACAAAGTCACTAAGAACTGCAAATAATTTTGCACCTGGGGTGCTTAACTACTCTTGAACCACTAAGGCACAAAGGCACAAAGAAAAGCGCAAAAATTAAAGTGCGATTCGGTGTATGCCCAGCTTTATAATTGGTACGTTAAAATTTATCAGCAATCCAAGTCGGCATTTAGTAAGCTTCAAATAGGTTAGAAGCTGAGCCTTATGAACCGGCAAAATTGCCTCCACTGCTTTAAGTTCTATAATCAAGCATTCGTTCACAAGCAGGTCAATGCGAAGTCCCGCATCAATCTTCAGCGCGTCATATATAACCGGCAATTCAACTTGTCTTTTTACACTTAGCCCATGCTTGGCCAACTCATGTGTCAGGCAAACCTCATAGACATTTTCAAGCAAGCCGGGTCCAAGCACTGAATGCACATTATAGGCCGCATCCACAACTTTGGTTGCAATCCGCTCAGTTGACTTTGGTATCGGTTCGATATTAGTAGTTGATGGCATTTGCCTTGTTGCCTTTCAGTTAAGCGAAGCTCTATGCTTCTTTGTGTCTTCGTGTCTTCGTGGTTCAATAGCCGTTCCCGGAAATAGATTTAGCGAAATTATCCAGAATTTTTAGCCCCACAGTGCCGCTCTTTTCCGGGTGGCATTGGAGGGCGAAGATGTTGTCCTTCCAGACCGCCGAGCAGAACTCGACGCCGTGCTCCGTGGTGGCGGCGATCCAGGAGGGATCGGTGGGCGCGCCGTAGTAGGAATGGACGAAATACATCATGGCGCCCTCCTCGACGCCAGCCAGGAGGGGCGCCTTTTTTACTTTGTGCAGCCGATTCCAGCCCATGTGGGGGATTTTCAGCCCGCCGGTCTGCTTTTCGCCGGCAAAGGCGGGCCCGGCAAATTTTATCACTTTGCCGGGGATTATGCCCAGTCCGGCGGTGAAGCCGAACTCATCGCTCTCCTCGAAGAGCAGCTGCAAACCCAGGCAGATGCCCAAAAACGGCTTTCCTGCCAGCAGGCACTCCTTCACGAGGGCGTCGAGGCGGAGATTGCGCAGGTTCTCCAGGGCCTGGCGAAAGGCCCCCACGCCGGGCAGGACCACGCCCCGGGCGGCGAGAATCTCCCGCGGCAGGCGGGTTATGGCGGCCTGGTGCCCCAGCTGCTCGAAAGCCTTCTGCACGCTCCTCAGATTGCCCATGCCGTAATCAATAATGGCGATCATATTAGTCCACCACCCTGGCCACCTGGTAATAAGCAAGGATCGGCTGGCGCCGTTACGCTCAAATTAATATGTTAGCGGGCCGGGAAGAGACTTTATCCCTTCTCGGTTGGTCCACCATCCTGGATTTTAACATACTAGTCCGAGTGTGGGAAATGGCCCTGGAAATGATGCGGGGAGGGCAGACAGGGAGGAAAAGTTGTGCTATAATATCTCAACTGCTAACGGCATGCTTATATGGCAGCCTGCATTAGGAGGAAGAGAATGCCCTTGCTTTTGCGTCGTTGTAGCCTTTTAGGCGCGGCTTTGGCCCTGCTTTTGCTTTCCGCGGCGGCCTTTGCCCAGCGCGCGGAACCCCTTTCAAAATACGCGGCCCTGGGATATGTTCCCGATGAAGTGCTGGTGAAATTCAAGCCGGGAGTCAAGGCGGCCACCAAGGCGGCCGTCAATCAAGCGCTGCAGGCGACCACCTTAAGGGTGCATCCGCACGGCGGCTACCATGTTATGAAACTGCGCAAAGGCGCCAGCATGGCCAAGGCCGTGGCGGCGTACAGCCGACAATCCTCCATTGCCTGGGCGGAACCCAACTATATCGTGAGCGCATCATATGTTCCTGACGACCCCTATTATGACCGGCAGTGGAACTTTTACAATCCGGTCTATAAAGGGATCAATGTGGAAGGCGCCTGGGATATCATCTTGGGGATGCTGCCGCAGCTTGGATCTCCCGGCATAAAAGTCGCGGTCTTGGACACGGGCGTGGCCTATGAGAATTATGACAACGATTGGGACGGATTTTACGAATATCTCAAGGCTCCGGATCTGGCCGGAGTTCGCTTTGCCCCGGGCTGGGATTTTGTCAATGGGGATGCGCATGCGAATGATGATCAGAGCCATGGCACGCATGTAACCGGAACGATTGCGCAGGCCACCAATAATGGTTACGGCTGCGCCGGCATCGCTTCGGGGGTAACCATTATGCCGGTCAAAGTGCTCGGCGCGGATGGCTCCGGCACGATAGAAATGGTGGCCGACGGCATTTATTATGCGACCAACTCGGGCGCCAAAATTATCAACATGAGTCTGGGCGCCTATTTCCCCTCCCAGGCGGAGCGAGATGCCTGCTGGTATGCCTACAACCGCGGGGTTACGGTTATCGCGGCGGCCGGGAACGGCGGCAGCGTGGGTATCGGTTATCCCGCCGGCTTTGATGAGTCGGTCATTGCCGTGGGCGCCACGGACTATGTTAATGAACGCACCTTTTACTCCGACTATGGTCCCAGCATGGACCTGTACTGGTATGGTTACACGCGGGGCAACGGGCTTGATATCATGGCGCCGGGCGGAGACACCTCGGTTGACCTCAATCTTGACGGCTATGATGACGGGATTTTGCAGCAGACCATTGGCACGAAGATAGATCCCCTTACCGGCTTTGAAATTGCCAATCCCATGACCTTTCAATTCGCCTCATTCAATGGCACCTCCATGGCCTCGCCGCATGTTGCGGGCGTGGCCGCCCTGGTGGCGAGCGCAATGTATGCCAACGGCATGCCCTTGACGGAAATCAAGCCCGATATTATTCGGGGCATACTGGAAGTTACGGCCACAGACCTGGAGGAGGAAGGTTATGATGACGGGACCGGCTGGGGGCTGGTAGATGCATCGGCTGCGGTGGAAGCCGCCGCCGCCATGCTCTATAATGCGGGGCCGACGGCGAATGCGGGGGCAAGCCAGACTCTTAGCGATTTAGACGGCAATGGTCTTGAAGCTGTAACCTTGAACGGCACGGCTTCGACCTTCTCGCCCGGCTTTCCGATTATCAGTTATATCTGGAAAGAGGGCGGGGTTATGATAGCGGAGGGCGCGCTTCCGACCATAAATGTCGGCGTGGGCGCCCATACCTTCGCGCTGACTTGCCTTGATTCCATGGGAAAGAGTTCCACCGCCACGACCATCGTAACGATCCTGCCCGGCACACCTATTGTGCGCGTGGCGGGCATAACTATCAACAGCCAGAAAAACCGTTACGGGAGATATGTAGTTTCGGCCCAGGTTACCATCACCGACGCCCTGAATCGCCCTATCTCCAGAGCCAGTGTAAGCGGCCGCTGGACGGGAGCAATTGTGAAATCCATGAGAGCGTCCACCAATGCGCAGGGACAAGTTACCTTTTCCGGCGGCACGCAGAAGACCGGCAGCTATACCTTCGAGATAACAAGGGTGGTGAAATCCGGCTATACCTACAATCCCGACCTTAATATCGAAACCAGCGATTCGCGCATCTTCTATTAGAAGCTGGTTGATAACCCCTTTGAGGAGGCGCGGTTAGGAAAGCGGGAGCAGGCGACAACTGAAAGGCCCTGCAAGTTGAGAAATATTTACGGCAGGATTTTCTGCCTTTCAAGGATAAGGTGAGTTTACAGGGGAAGGGCAGGATGATAAAATGCCCGGTGCCGTAGGTTCCGGCGGCGGAGGGCCAACCGAGAGCCTTGCAGCCGGCTGAAGCCGGAACCTGAGCAATCTGAAAGATCGTCGGGAGCCGGAACCGAAGGGCAATTTTACTGAGCAATCTTACGATTCCGAAATTCGAGAAATTTGCAGGTTCAATAGAGCCTCTTGAGCGCGCCTAACGACCGCCTATGGTCGTTAGCACGCGATTAAGAAGCGAGAAGGAGAGAGGAAAAGATGCGTAAGCTGATTAAAAGCGGATTGGCAAGAACCCTGGCAAGTGTCTTGATTGCGCTGTTTGCCGGTCCCGCCCTGTTTGGCTGGGGTTTGGCGCTGCCGGCCTTTGCGCAAATCACCACCGGCGCGAACTTGGAACTGGTTGCCATCGTGCCTTTCCAGGATTACAGCAAGGCGAAGGCTGAAGGCTTGGGCGAAAAGACCGCTTCGGCGGTAAGCCAGGCGCTTTTGGACACGCAGCAATATGAAGTTCGTCCGCTGGAGGAGACCCAGCAAAAGATGACCGACCTGGGCTTGAGGTCTCCCCTGGACGAGAGGAATTTCGACCGACTGGGCGCGGCCATGGAAGTTGGAGGCATTGTCTTCGGCGAGATTCGCTCTCTCGAGATGCGTCAAATCAGCCGCTCCATTCAGGCGGAGATTGTGCTGATGGTGGGTATTTACGATGTGCCGACACGCTCCCTGCGGGCCGGCACCATAATAACCGCGCGTTCTTCGCCGGCGGAGAAGGGCGCAAGCAATGACACGCTGATCAATGAAGCTATCAGCCAGGCCGCCTTCCAAGTGGTAAATTATATCACCAGCTACCGGCCCCTGGTGGGTGATGTGCAGTGGTCGCAAAGCAAGGTTGTAACGATAAATATCGGCGAGCCTCAGGGCGTGGTGAATTCGATGGAGTTCGTAGTGCTGCGCAGCGGGCAGCGCGTGGGAGTCATCGAAATTACAGACGTCCAGCGGGCTTTCTCCGATGGCAAGCTGAAGGAAGGCGAGGCGCGCACCGGCGATAAAGTACGGCAAATCTTCCGGGTTGAAGCCCGCGGGGCAAACAACGAATTGCCGGGCGTCGCAAGAGGAAAGAAGGAAGGATACTCCAAAATTATCTGGGCGGTGCTGGCCGCCCTGGCGCTCGCCGGCCTTTCCGGAAGCAAGGGCGGCAATGTTGCCCCGTCCGGCATTATCGCCTCGGCGATTCAGAATGTGATAAATACCTCCATTACGAAGGCCCCGGCATTGTTAGACCCAGATACGCTGGATACCCTTGCCGAGCCGACCGCGGTGCAGGTGCGCTGGAAAGCCTCCGGCGCAAGCCGGGAGCTTATCCAGGGATACGAAATTTATCGGGATGGCCAGTTGGTCTTTGTGGTCTCCGCGCAGGGAGGCTTCGGGGCGTCGAACCAATACACCAGCCCTAACGAGCCGTTCGAGTTTACCATAACATTAGACATTGATCCCAACACGGGCTTGGCGCTGAACCCCACCATTTCAACCGCAGATCCACCGGCGGCTCAAGCCGTTACCATTGAGCCGGCAGACACTACCATAACCTATACCATTGCCGTGGATTGGACAACGGTTGATAGTGTTCTTACCTACGTAGGTCCAAAGCAGGGCACACATCACACTTGGCAGGTGAAGCAGATCTTCTCCGAGCCGGTGCGGGATACCGATGGAAACACCACTTTTCGCCTGAGCCGTTCTGCGCCCTTGAGCGCCATATCCTCGGCGACTTATATCTCGCCTCCCCGACTGGAAATACCGGCAGACGGCGACTTAGTGCCGGATCCGACGGCCGTTACCTTTGCCTTTCATGCCGCTCCGGGCGCGGATGATTTTATTTTGCAGGTTTCCTTTGACAGCCAATTTTTGCCGGCAACTACCAGGAGCCGAGTATTGACGAACCTGGCCGGAACACACTCGCCTTCTCAGCTCCTGCAGTTCACGGAGAACCTGACGGACTTGTTGGGCTCGCTGGGTTCAGGCACGCACATTCTTTGGCGGATCGGCAATCGCTGGCGGGGCGATACCACCGATCCGCTTCCCTATCCCATGATAGGGAAGGCGCCGGCCGACAATTACCGCTACGTCTTCTCCGAATCGCGCGCTTTAACCATTCAGTAAATGGCTGCTAAGGGAGGGCGGTCTGCAAGCCGCCCTCCCTTTTTCACCTGACAGGGAGAAGGCATCATGGCAGGGAGCCAAACCATTCACCTTTCCGGCTGCAAAAAGGAACTGCCTAACCTGCTGCAGGGCTGGGGTTTTATGGGTCTTTGCCTTGCGGCCCTCTTCATGCTTCTTTCCTCGGCCGAAGCGCTGACCACTTTGCGCGTCTTTGCCGATCCGCCGAGAATCCGCGCCGACGGCCGCGCCACCGCCATCATTATCGCCCAGGTGCAGAATGAGACCGGCCTGCCGGTGGCGGATGGCACGCCGGTAAGCTTTTCCACTTCGCTCGGCGCCATCAGCCCGATGGCCGAAACCCGCGGGGGAGTAGCCCGGGCGGTGCTTACCAGCGGCGCCTCCGTGGGCACGGCGATGGTGAGCGCACTGGTGGCCGAGGTGCGTCAGGAGATCGAGGTGGAATTCTTTGCCGAGGGAGGCGAGACACCGGGCGGGGCCGCGCTTATCCAGCTGCAGGGAAAGGAAGTCGTCTATAACCGCCAATCCGGGCTGGCCACCGTGCGGGAAGAGGGCCGGTTTACCTATGGCGCGATCAGCCTCCGCGCGCGCGCCATGCAATGCAATATCGCGGGCGCGAATCTCAGCGCGCAGGTCAATGTGGAAATCTCCGATGGGAAGAAGAGCATCTGCGGCGATGCGGTGGTTTTTAATGCCCGCAGCGGCCGCGGCAGCCTGCTGAAATATGAAGGGGAGGCGGCAAAAATCTACGCCTTTACCACTCCGGGCCTGGAGACGACGCTCGATGAGAAGGGCGATATCGCGATGTTTCGTCCTGCGCCGGAGACCGCAAGTCGCACGCTCATTACGTGCAAACAACTGCTGGTGCGGCCTGACGGGCAGATTATCTTCAGTGATGCCGCCATCCTGGCGGATGGACAGAAGCTCGTCTCTTTTCCTCACTATGTAATGAATACGGGCGGCCGGGAGTTTCTTGAGCGCGCGATAAATTTCAGTAATAACGTGGGTTTGACGGCGGAATTCCCGTATTATCTTGCCGCGAAGCCGGGGAGCATCAGCCTTTTGCGTTTCACGCACAACTTGACGCCGGAGGGTGCGCCTTTGCGGCGAGGCTTTAACCTTAACCTCGAAGAGCAATACATGGTCGGGGAGAAGGGTCAGGGCACGTTGAACCTGGACGATTTGGCGGGAGATACGCGGGGCCTGCGCTGGACCCATTCCCAGGAATTCGGGCCGGGTATTCGCTCTTTCACCACCTTCCGCTATACCCGCTTCGATCCCAATTCCTCGCGGTCGCTGGAGGCTGCGACCACTCTGAGCAAGGCCTTGCCCAAATTGGCGCTGGATCTCTCCTTGCGCGCCAACAGTTACGGAGAATATCTGAATTATGCCGCGTCGCTTGCCGCGCGCACTCCGGGGCGGCGCATCGGGGCGTCGAAATTCACTTATTCCGTCGGGCTGCGGATGGGTTACTCTTTGGCCAGATCTAATGGTTTGAGCTACTCGCCGGAAACCGGGACTATGGTCCCGGGCAATGCCGCCCTGCGAGGTGCGTTTTCCGAAGGGTTAAGCCTGCAGCTGCATGCGCCGCAAGTCAAACTGGCGCAAAAGACCACCCTGGATTCCGGCCTCACGCTGTTAAATAATTGGGCGGCGGGCCGCGTCGTGCAATCCTTTAATGCCATTGCCAGCCTGCGCCGCGCCTTCGGGCGAAACGGCAACCTGGGGATCAATTATAATGCACTTATCACGCGCAATAATGCGAGCAGCACCCCGCTCTATCACCGCCAGGGCTTCTCCTGCAATATGAATGTGAGCAATCCCGGCATCTGGGAGTCCTTCGGCTTTGCCTCGTATGATGTTGAAAACCGCGGTGTCTTTGCCAGCGGCACCTTGAACTACCATTTGCCCTTTCAAAAAAGCGAGGCGGATAATCGCCCGTGGACGTTCAGCCTTGCCGGCTTGGCCTATAAATGGGATACGAGCTTAACTACGGACATGCGAGCCAGTCTGGCCCGAGGCATCGGCAATTGGGAGGTAAGCCTGAATTATTCCCCCCATGGAAGTGAATTCGGCAGCGGGCTGATCAGCGGCGCCGGCGGCCTGATGGGATTGACCGGCTACGGCTATACCCAAAACCTGGGACGCACCTTCTGGATAGAGATCTCGCCCCAAACGTTGTTTTAGCAGTTGCCAGTTCTCAGTTCCCAGTTTCCAGCCTGCAAGTGCTAATCACTGATAACTGAGAACTGGGAACTGAGAACTGAGAACTGACAACTCTCAACTGATCTCCAACATGCGCTCAATCGCCTTTTTTGCGCGCCGGCGGATTTCTTCCGGCACTTCGATGGGATGCTGCATTTCCTCCAAGGCCCAGAGCACCTTTTCCAAAGTGGTGCGTTTCATGTTGGGGCAGACCGCGAGGGGGGAGGCGAGCAGAAAGAGTTTGTCGGGGCGGTCTTTGCGCATACGGTGCAGAATGCCCTCTTCCGTGCCAACGATGATAGTTTTGGCATCAGATTCGCGCGCCTGGCGAACCATACCGCTGGTGGAAAGCACGGCATCGGCCAATTGCCTGACCTGGGGAGTACATTCCGGGTGCACCATCACTTCCGCGTCGGGATGCTGTTCTTTAAGCTTCAGAATATGCTCCGGCAGAATGCGCTGATGAGTAACGCAAAAGCCGTTCCAAAGAATAATTTTCTTTTTGGTATGCTCCGCCACCCAGGAGCCGAGGTTGCGGTCGGGCAAAAAGAGGATTTCGTCTTCCGGCAGGCTCTCCACCACTTTGACGGCATTGGAGGAAGTGCAGCAGATATCGCTTTCCGCTTTTACTTCCGCGGTGGTGTTGATATAGGCCACCACCGGCCGGCCGGGCAGTTCGGCTTTGCGCCGGCGCACCTGTTTGGCGTCGGCAAAATCGCACAGCGGGCAGCCCGCCTGGGGATCGGGCAGCAGGACGGTCTTTTGGGGAGAGAGAATTTTCGCGGTTTCCGCCATAAAGCGGACGCCGCAAAAGACGATCACCTCGGCCTCGGTGGCCGCGGCCTGGCGGCTCAATTCCAGGGAATCGCCCACAAAATCAGCGGCGTCCTGCACCTCGGCCACCTGGTAATTGTGCGCCAGAATGACCGCCTCGCGAGCGGCCTTCAAACGTTGAATATCTTCTTGGAGCGACATGGTCGTGGCTTGTTGCCTCGTGGAAATTAACCGGGACCTACCTAGGATTTTATTATCCGGTTCTTCTCGTCCACCTGCACGAGTGCCGGTTTGAAGCCGCGGGCTTCTTCCTCTTCCAGTGTGGCATAGGCGATAATCGTAACGATATCCCCTATCACGCCACACCGGGCGGCGGGGCCATTGAGGCAGATAACGCCGCTATTTTTCTTGCCCACGATGACATAGGTCTCAAAACGCTCCCCATTGTTCAGGTTCAGCACCTGCACCTTTTCGTTGGGGATGATGCCGGCGGCTTCCAATAACGCGCGGTCAATGGTAATCGAGCCGTCGTAGTGCAACTCGGTCTCCGTTACCGTCGCGCGGCTGATTTTCGATTTGCAAATGTGTATCAACATAATAAAATTATGGCACCTTGATTAGGATATTGTCAATCAACCGCGCTTTGCCGATGCGCGCCGCCACGGCCAACACGGCCGGCCCATTTATTGACTCAATGGTTTCCAATGTGTCCGCCTGGCGCAGTTCGAGATATTCAATTTTGAAGAGCGGCTCTTTTTCAATAATTTTGCGCGCTTCCGCAAGCAACGCGGCCGCGTTTTTTTCGCCTTTTGCGGCCTGCGCCTGCGCGGCGAGCAGCCCTTGATAGAGCGCGGGCGCGGCCTGGCGCTCTGCGGCGGAGAGGTAGGCATTGCGGCTGCTCATCGCCAGCCCGTCGGCTTCCCGGACAGTTGGCACGGGCACTATTTTGACCGGCATATGCAAATCCTGTACCATGCGCTCGATGATTTTGAGCTGCTGATAGTCCTTTTCCCCAAAATAGGCCACATCCGGCAGGATGATGTTAAAGAGCTTGCACACCACCGTCGCGACGCCGCGAAAATGCCCCGGCCGGAAAGGGCCGCACAGGCCTTCCCCCAGCTTCCCCACTTCCACAAAAGTCACATCGCCGGGGGGATACATCTCCTCCACGCGGGGCGCAAAGATTACCTCCACGCCGGCCTGTTTCGCTTTTTCGCAATCGCTCCACAAATCCCGCGGATAGGCGCGATAATCCTCTCCCGGCCCAAACTGTGTGGGATTCACAAAAATGCTCGCCACCACACAGGGCGGCGCGTCGGCGCCTTCAATGCCCACGCCCTGCTTCGCCTGCCGGAATAATTCCAGGTGCCCTTCATGCAGCGCCCCCATGGTCGGCACCAGGGTTATCCATTGGCCCTTCCGCCGCGCCCCATAGAGCCGGCGGCGAATCTCGTCTATAGTCTCCAAAACTTCCATTCCTTATCCCTTCCCTGTAATACTTCACAGATAGCGAGTAGAAAGTCATTCTGAGCAAATCCGCCACATAATTGTGGCGGATGCCGCGAAGAATCTCACCTGTAAATATGACGAGATTCTTCGCCGCGTTCCCTGCTAACCATAATATAATTTTAGCTCGCCTGATAGCCCATAATTCCTACATACCACTATACATTTCCGCATTTGGGGAAATAAATGCGAAAATGTGCAGCAGTCAAGCTTCCGCTATCCTTTTGCCCTGTGCTATAATTCCTGCGGACGAGGTGAGAAGATGCAAACATACGACATGGACTTGGTGGATGAGATTCGCAAACGGTTGAAGGCCTCTTATGAAGAGGCTTTGGAGGCGCTGGAAGAAGGCCAGGGAGATTTGCTTCACGCGCTGGCCGCTTTAGAGGCAAAACGAAAAGCCAACTCAGAAGGTCTTGATATCATTGAGCGCATTTTCGATATCGCCGAGATGGGGATCAGCGGGGTGCGCCTGCGTCTGGGGCGCAAGGTGCTCAAGGAGATGTCGGTAACCCAGGGCGCCTGCTGGAATATCGCCACGGCCATCCTGGCGGCCTTCATCAACGAGCTGACGCTGGAAGTGATCCGATGCGAGAAAACCTCCGAACCGGAAAGCGCGGAATAAGGCAAATAACAAGGCAAAAGGCAAAAGTAAAAAGGCAAAAAGGACTTCTTCTCATGGCCGGTCAATGATGATCCGGTTTTACCTTTTACCTTTTTACTTTTTACTTGGATAGAACCATGACTTTTCAAGAAATCATCTTTTCTCTGCAGCATTTTTGGGCTAAGCGCGATTGCATAATTGACCAGCCGTATGATATGGAAGTGGGCGCGGGCACGATGGCGCCGGCGACTTTCCTGCGCGTCTTGGGCCCGGAGCCCTGGCGCGTGGGCTATGTGCAGCCCTCCCGCCGCCCTCAGGACGGCCGCTATGGCGATAATCCCTATCGCTTCTATCGCTTTTTTCAATACCAGGTAATCCTTAAGCCTTCACCGGATGATATCCAGCCGATCTATCTCGAGAGCCTGAAACAGTTAGGCATAGACCCACGCAAACACGATATTCGTTTCATGGAGGACGATTGGGAATCGCCCACCCTGGGCGCTTCGGGCGTGGGCTGGCAGGTATGGCTCGACGGCCTCGAAATCACCCAGTTCACCTATTTCCAGGTGGCCGGCGGATTCGATTTGCCCGCAGTATCTGCGGAGATCACTTATGGGCTGGAACGCATCGCCATGGCCCTGCAGGGGATCAACCATTATGCAGACATCTCCTGGGACGGACATATCACATATGGTGATGTCAATCGTCTTTCGGAGCGTGAGTGGTCGCAATACAATTTTGACCTTGCCGATGTGAATATGCTGTCTGCGCAATTTCAAGCAAATGAGGAGGAAGCACGGCGGTTATTGAAACCGGACGACAAAGAGGAAGAAGAAAATTTGGAGGTTCCGGTAATCGCCGCCTATGAATTGACCTTGCGCTGCTCGCATCTGTTCAATTTGCTTGACGCCAGAGGGGCTTTGAGTGTGCGGGAGCGGGCGGCCTATATCGGCCGGGTGCGCGCCTGCGCCAGAATGTGCGCCCAAGCCTGGATCAAAAAGCGCGAGGCGCTAGGTTGGCCGCTGCTGAATCGTGATGCAGCCATAATGCAGGAATAATCTCACCGCAAAGTCCCTAAGCCCCATTGGGGCCGGGATGGCGGCCGCCGGCCTAGCCAGCGCAGAGAGCGCAAAGATAATTTAAGGGGAAGGAGTCAATTTATTCTTTTCTTGGCGACCTTTGCAGCTTTGCGGTGAATTTATCAGTTGGGAACAAAATAATGCCACGACTTGTTTTTGAGATTGGAACGGAAGAGATTCCGGCGCGGTTTTTTGCCGGCGCGCTGGAGCAATTGAAATCCCTGGCGGTGGAGCGCCTGGCGGCGGCCCGGCTGGGGCATGGCGAGGTTAAGGTCTATGCCACGCCGCGGCGCATTGCCTTGATCGTCGAGGGGCTGGCCGAACGCCAGGAATCCCGCATGCGCGAGGAGCAGGGCCCGCCCGCGCCGCGCGCTTTTAATGCCGACGGCACGCCGAACCAAGCCGCCATCGGCTTTGCCGGCCGCTGGGGAGTGAAGCCGGAAGAATTGCAGGTAAAGCCGACGGCGCGGGGCGAGTATCTCTTTGCCATCTTCAAGGAAGAAGGCAAATCTGCGGTGGAAATTTTGCAGGAACTGCTGCCGGCGCTCCCGCCCGCGCTCTCTTTTCCCAAAACCATGCGCTGGGGAACTGGCAGTCTGCGCTTCGCCCGGCCCATCCGCCGGCTGGTCGCCCTGCTCGACAACACCGTCATCGAATTCGATCTCGACGGCCTGAAATCCGGCCGGGAGACGCGGGGCCATCCCGTCTTGCATCCCAAACCGATTGCGCTGGAGTCGGCCGCCGATTATGAAACATCGCTTAAAAAGGCGAAGGTTTTGCTCGACCAGCAAGACCGCCGCCGCGCCCTGGCGCGCCAATTGAAAGCCATCGAGCGGCAGGAAAAGGCCAAGCGGGCCGATGCCGACGACTTGATTGAAGAGACCGTTTTCCTCATCGAATGGCCCACCGCGGTTTGCGGCGGCTTCGCGGAAAACTACCTGAAACTGCCGCGCCCGGTACTGATGGAAGAGATGAAAAAAGTGCAGGGCTTTTTCCCGCTGCAGGACGCCGAGGGCAAGCTGATTGCGCGCTTCATCGGGGTGCGGGACGGCGGCAAGCTGAACCTTGAAGGGATCAAGGCCGGCTATGAGGGCGTGCTGCGGGCCAAGTTCGAGGATGCGACTTATTTCTATGAGCACGATTTGCGCGTTTCGCTGGACAAGCGGCTCGAACAGCTCAAAGGGCTGGTCTATCATGCCGGTATGGGCACCATGTATGACAAGGCGCAGCGCCTGCGGGAACTGGCCGGCTATATTGCGGAAAAGCTGGGCCTTGATGCCCCAACCAAAGCCGCGGCGGAGCGCGCCGCGCTGCTCTGCAAGGCGGACTTGGTAACCGACCTCGTTGTGGAAATCACCTCCTTACAGGGCGTCATGGGGCGGGAATACGCCCTGGTTGCCGGCGAATCGGCGGAGGTTGCCGAGGCCATCGGCGAACATTATCAGCCGCGCTTTGCCGGCGATAAGCTGCCTCAGTCGCCGGCCGGCCGCATCGTTGCGCTCGCCGATAAGCTCGACACCATCGTTACCGGCCTGGCCGCAGGCCTGTCCGTGAGCGGCTCGGCCGATCCCTATGGTCTGAGGAGAGAAGGGCAAGGGATTGTGGCGTTGCTGGTGGAGGGCAAGCTGAGCCTTTCGCTGCGCGACATGATTGCGCGCAGTCTCGCGCTATTGAGCGCGCAGCAGGAAGTGAAACGCCAGCCGGAGGAAATTGAGCAGCGTGTTGCGGATTTGTTAAAGCAGCGTATCGAGCGACTGCTGGAGGATAATCCTCCGCTTGGTAAAGGCCTTCGTTATGACCTTGCCGACGCCGCGCTGGGCGTGGGCGCGGATGATTGCGCGGAAGTAATCGCGCGCGCCGAAGCCCTCAAAAAGCTGGCGCGCCGCGCCGATTTTCTGCCCACCGTGGTGGCCGCCACGCGGCCGGCAAATATTGTGAAGGGCTTTGCCGGCGGCGAACCCGAGGCCGCGCTCTTTACGGCGCCGACGGAGATCCTGCTCTGGGACAAATATCTTGCGGCGAAACCAAGAATCGAAGAATTGGCCAAAAAGGGCGATTATACGGCGCTTTTCGAAGTGCTGGCTTCCCTGCGCAAGACCATTGACCGGTTCTTCGATGATGTGCTGGTGATGGATAAAGACGAGCGGATAAAGCAAAATCGCCTGGCGCTGGTGTGGCAGATTGACCGGCTCTTCCGCCATCTCGCCGACTTCCGGCTAATCGTGCAGGAATAGCACTAAAAAAGGGGATTAACCGCAAAGTGCAAAGAACGCAAAGGCAACGCAAAGAAATTCTTAAGGCTTTGCCAGAAGGTGGTTCCTTTGCGAGAACTTTGCGCTCATAGCGTCTTTGCGGTTACTGTGTTGTTATGACTCCTCGTGAGGAACGCGAAAAGATCGAGCTGCAAATTCTTTCGCCTTACGCGGTTAAGGCGGCGGAGAGCCGCGGCCGCCAGAGGCCGGAGGAGCCTTGCACTATCCGCACCTGTTTCCAGCGGGACCGGGACCGGATTATTCATTCCAAATCTTTCCGTCGCTTGAATCACAAGACCCAGGTCTTTATTGCGCCGGAGGAGGATCATTATCGCACGCGGCTCACCCATACCCTCGAAGTGATGCAGATTGCGCGCAATATCGCGCGGGCGCTGGCGCTCAATGAAGATCTGGCCGAAGCGATATCGCTCGGGCACGACTTGGGACATACGCCTTTCGGCCATGCGGGCGAGGAGGCGCTGGATAAGGCCTATCGCGAGTTCGATGCCGCGGCGCATTTTCATCATGCCGAACAGAGCCTGCGGGTGGTGGATATTTTGGAGCGGGACGGCGCCGGCTTGAATTTGACCTGGGAAGTGCGGGACGGCATTTTGCATCATACCAAAGGGATGGAGGATTTTCCGCTTTCCGGCTCCGGCCGTCCCCGGCCGGCGACTCTGGAAGGCCAGGTGGTGATGTTTGCCGACCGCATTGCTTATGTCAATCACGATGTGGATGACGCCCTCCGCGCGGGCTTGCTGCGGCAAGAAGAGATTCCCCAAAATGTCAGCGACCGGCTGGGAACTGCGCTGCGCGACCGGATTGATATAATGATTCGCGATATTGTCGAGAACAGCCGCGGCCGGGAAGAGCTTGTGATGAGCGCGCCCATTCTGGAGGCGATGGACGAACTGAAGGATTTTCTTTACGAGAAGGTCTATCTTCGCATTTCGCAAGACCAGGGAGAGCAGGCGCGGGTGAGCGAAGTGGTGGGCGGGCTGTTTCGCTGCTTTATGAAACACCCGGAGCTGCTCCCCGATGCCCGAAGCGGCGCGCCGGCCGCGCGGGCGAGGGCGATCTGCGACCATATCGCGGGCATGACCGACCGCTATGCCCGCCAGCAGTTTATGCATCATTTCCTGCCGCGTGGCTGGCCCCCCTCGCCTCCCGAATAAGGTTTTATTCGGGAGGCGAGGGAGAGCAGGCGAAATGGCCGCGACCATGGCGCTGGTGGGATGTCTAATAGGAGCAGGACACGTTCAGCGTTGAGCGTTCAGCGTTGAGCGAAAAATCCACAGATACGGCATGGGGTTAGGCTCAAGATACATACTAAAAATGCAAAAAGAACTTGTTTCTATCTTGTTGTTAATCGCATTATTTACCGGCTTCATAAGCCTGTTGCCCGGCGCCGCGGCGCCGGCGGCTTCCAGCGAGGTCTCCCTGCAATTATCGCCGGACGGCGGCCTGGAGGTAACCGCGCCGGCCTATCATGCCAGGATCGGTTCGGACGGCAATCTTCATTCGCTCAGGGTGGGAGATACCGAGATGCTGGACGACCGGGCGTCTTTTTCGCTGGGCGCATTTTTCTATGCGGAAAATCCCATTCGACTGGGCACCGTTACCTTGCCTGCGCCGACGAAAGTAAAAGCCACGGATGGCGTCCATACCGCGGAATATACTTTCCTTCCCGGCGAGATACGGCTCAGTATCTCGCATACCTCGGATAAAGAGCTGACCTTTTACCTGGTGCTTTCCGAAGAAGTAACCACGGCGACTAACACGCGCTCGGCGGAAGTGGCCGCGCTCCCCGCGGAAGCGCCCTGGCCGGATGTAACCTTCACGGCGCGCTCCGGCGCCTACATCACCTTGCGCGGGGGAGATCGCATTTGGGGCCCCTGGGCGGATCGCGAGATCTGGGAATTGGGCCCGCTCGCCGCGGGCCGGCCCCGCGAGGTGGCTATCTCGCCGGGCATGGGCGCGCCTCCCAAGCCCACGGCGGCGCAATTGTTCAGCCTGCAGGTGGAAACGGCGGATAAAGACCGGATTTTGAGCGCGGGCAGGCAGGCCGCTTTGCTGGTGAATGTGGACAATCGCGGGGCGGCGCTGCCGGAGGGGTCATTGACCTTGCGCATCAAAAACTGGCGGGGAAAGATCGCCTCCGAGGTTTCCCAGGAATTGGACGTGGGGGAGAAGTCGCAAGCCCAAAGCCGCTTTGATTTGTCGCTTCTGGACCCGGGAATCTACTCCGCAGAAGTCGTCTTTTCGGCCGGTAATCGGCCTTTGAAAGAAACCCTCGTGACGCTGGCTTTCAGGCCGGAAGAGATTCGTCCCACTATCTCAATCCCGGCGGATTTCGAAGCCTATTGGGCGGCGGCCCTGACGGAGGCGCGCCCGGCCACCGGCGAAGATGTGCCGGAGTTTATTGAAGACCAAAGCCTTTCCAGCAAAGAGATTACCGTTTACAGGGTCAGCTTCACGGGCGCGAAGGGGAAGAAACTTAACGGCTGGCTGTGCGTGCCGGCCCGGCCCGGCCCGCATCCGGGCATTTTGCAGTTGGGCGGTTACGGTCATCCCAAGGTCGAGCCCCCGATGATCCTGGCCGGCCGGGGTTATGCCGCGCTGGCCGCGGAAGTCGTGGCGGCCGATACCGATAATGCTTATATTGCGCGAAATATCGAAGATGCCGCGTCCTATGCCTATCGCGAGATCGTCATTAATGCCCTGCGCGCGCTCGATTTGCTCGTGGGCAGGACTGATGTAGATCCTCAGCGCGTGGCCGTCAGCGGCGCCAGTCAGGGCGGCGGGCTGGCGGTCTTGCTGGCGGCGCTGCATCCCGAGATCGCTGCGGTGGCCGCGGATATGCCGATGTTGTGCGATTTTCCCCGCGCCATACGCGAAAGCGGCTGGCCTTATACCGAAATCGCCCGCTATTTACAGACCCATCAAGGCGCGGAGGCGCGCGTGCTGCGCACCTTGAGCTATTTCGATATGGTAAATGCCGCGCCCCGGGTACAGAGTCCGGCGCTCATCAGCCTGGGATTGAGAGATACCATCTGCCGGCCGGAGACAATTTTTGCCGCTTACAATTGTCTGCCCGGCCGCAAAGAGATCAAGGTCTATCCTGAAGCCGGCCACGAAGGCGGCGGCTCCGCCCACTGGATTTACAAGCTCCAATGGCTGGATGCCATCCTGCAGCCGGCGACTGCGCCGCCCTCTCCGGAAGAAAAGAATTTGGAAAAGCCCAGTGAACCCACCGCGCCCCCGGCCCAATAACCTGGATCCAGCTTCACCGGCCGCGCTGCGCGCCATCTTTTCCCGGCATGATTTTCGGCCCCGCAAACGGCTGGGCCAGAATTTCCTTATCTCTCCCGAAATTGCAGACCGCATAATCCGCATTGCCGAAATAACCGACGAGGATCGTGTCTTTGAGATAGGTGCGGGCGCGGGCGCGCTCACGGTGCGCGCCGCGCAAATTGCCGCCGAGACCATCGCGCTTGAAATTGATTCCCGCCTGGTCGAAATCCTCGCCGAACTGCTGCCGGACGAACTAAGCTTGAAAATCATGCAGGCCGATATCTTACAGGCCGATATGGCCGAAATTATCGGCGCGGGCCGCTGGAAGGCGCTCGGCAATCTGCCCTATTACATCACCGGCCCGGCGCTCGCCAAACTCCTCGAACAGCGCGCCGCCTTCTCTAGCATAGTAGTGATGGTGCAAAAAGAAGTGGCCGACAGAATTACTGCTGCTCCGGGAAGCAAGATTTATGGCGCGTTGAGCGTCATGCTGCAAGCCTATTATGTTGTGCGGCGCGAACTGATAGTGAAGCGAGCTTGTTTTTATCCTGCGCCGGAAGTTGATTCCGCGGTGGTAAGTCTTACGCTTCGTCCTAATCCGGCAGTGAGTAAACCTGAAGAGGCGGGATTTGAAAGGCTGGTGCGCGCCGCCTTTGCCCACCGCCGCAAGACCCTGGAAAACAGCCTGGTGGACGAGGAAGTTATAAACGACCGGGCGGAGGCGGTGGCCGCGCTGGAAGCCGCCGGCTTAAGCGCCGGCAAGAGAGCTGAAACATTTTCGATAGAGGATTTTGCCGTGCTTGCTCGAAAATTAAAGCTTGAGGGTGAGCACAGGCATGGAAGTAATTAGAGTTACCGCGCCGGCAAAAGTCAATCTCTTTCTCGCCATTACAGGCCGCAGGCCTGACGGCTTTCACGAACTGGAGACGATCTTCCAGGCGGTGGATCTCTGCGATACCATTGAGTTGAAATTACAGCCGGCCGGTATCACGTTGGAATGTGACTGGCCCGATTTGCCTGTAGATGAAAATAATTTGTGCTGGAAGGCGGCCGCGCTGCTGCTGGAGAAAACCAGCATAGCCGCGGGAGTTGCCCTCCGCCTGCAAAAGCAGATTCCGCCCGGCGCGGGCCTGGGCGGGGGGTCAAGCGATGCCGCGGCCACATTGCTTGGATTGAATCAGCTGTGGGAATTGAACTTATCGCCGGGGCAATTGCAGGCATACGCGACCCAGCTTGGCGCGGATGTGCCCTTTTTTCTGCGGGGCGGAACCGCGGTAGGCAAAGCGCGGGGCGAAACGTTGTCGGCGATTTCCACCCCCGACCTCTGGTTTGTCATCGCCTGGCCCGGCAAGATTCTCTCCACGGCCGCGGTCTATAAAGCCTGGGACGAACAGCCCGCCGGCTCGGCCGTCAGCCTGCAGCAGATGCTCGATGCGCTTCAGGGCCGGCCTTCACAGCATATTGCAAAACTGTTGCGCAATGATTTGGAGGCGGCCGCCATAAAGCTGTATCCGGCCTGCGCAAAATTGAAAAAAGAATTGCTGGAAGCCGGCTGCCTGGGCGCGCTGGTCAGCGGCTCCGGCTCCGCGGTCTTCGGCCTTGCCGGGAGCGAACACCAGGCCCACGACATCACCGCGCAATTTTCTCATCGGCATAATTTGTGGATGAGGATTGCAAGAAGCATTTCCACAGGAGCGGCGAAATGACCATGACCGATAAGGAAGTTTCCGTCATCATCCTTGCCGGCGGCAAGCCGGAGGATCCGCTGGCGCAATCGCAAGCCGTTGCGCATCCCTGTCTGATAGAGATCAATGGCAAAACGATGATCTCCCGCATTGTAGAAGCCTTTTCGAAAACGCCGGGAATCGCCGAGATCATAGTCATTAGCTTCCCCGCGGTGCTTGCCACTTTGCCGCCCCAGGTAAAGGGGCTTGAGGCCAAAGGGCGGGCGGTGGAAAATCTTGCCCTGGGCCTGGCAGCCTGCACGAAAGAATGGCTCATCGCGGCGCCGGCGGATATGCCCTGGCTGACTGCGCCGGCCGTTACGGCATTCCTCGAGGGCGCCTTGGCGACGGGCGCGGACCTCGTCTATCCCATTGTTGCGCGGCCGCTTTATGAGGCCAAATTTCCGGGCGGCCGCAGGACCTATGTGACCTTGCGAGAAGACACTTTCACGGGCGGAAATTTGGCCTTTGCCCGGCATGCATTCCTGCAGGCTCAATTGCCGATGATCGAGCGCCTGTTCGAGCTTCGCAAGAATCCGCTGGCGCTGGCGCGCCTGCTGGGCTTCGGCTTTGTGTTGGGGCTGTTGCTCAAGCGCCTGGATTTGCCCGCACTGGAGGCCCGCGCCTCCCAAATCACCGGCGGCCGCACGGTGGCGCTGCCGGTGATGCACGCCGAGTTGGGCTTCGATATAGATAAGGCGGAGGATTTGGAGATGGCGCTGAGGATTGCGCCGCAGATGGATGCCGGCGGATAATGAGCCGCGCGGGATAATTGTAAATTCCGGAAAAGTGGCATATACTGACATTAGCAGTAAATGCTATGGAGGGGGAGATGTCCGCTTTAAGCTGTCCTAAATGCAAAGCCGCAGTTAAGGTGGAAGGGGGGACGGCGTCGCGTTGCGGCCATTGCGGCGAGTTGTTCCATCGCTGCCGCTATTGCGTCAACTTCGATCCCCGCATCGCCTGTCTTCATCCTGAAGTCCTCGAAGTCGAACGGGTGATAGATCCGGACGTGCTCTGCGAGTGTCTCTACTTTCGTTTGAAACCTCCGGCGGGAAAGCCGCTCCGCAAATTCCTCGGAGTAACGTTGTCGGCCTGGTCCACAATCATCGCAGTGGGCGTGCTCTTTGCCTGCATCTACTTAGGCTTGATAGGATTCACCGGCGCAAGCACGCCGGAGACCGGCCTCAAACTGCGCATTACCGAGGTGGGCACAGTTGCTGAGGACGAACCCTTCGAGGTAACTTTCGGGATTTATAATGATGGCGACACGCCCGCGCGCCATAGTACCATCAGTCTGGGAAGCGAAGCGCTAAGAACCGTGGAGTGGCTGGGCAGCGAGCCGCCGGCAGTTCGCGTAAACCAGTCTGAACATCGCCTTGACCTGGATTACGGCGAGATTTCCGGCAAGAGCGCGTTCCTCGGGCAGTTGACTTTTCGTCCCCGCGAGAAAGGCAACCGCCCCATCAAGTTCCTGCTCTTCTCTCAAGATGCCGTGACTCCACAGACCGTGGAAATTCGGATGAATGCCGAGGGATGAGGCGGCCGCGGGCTGAATTACCTCTCTGCCCCTCCATACCACTGCTCAGATTATTTCTGCTATGATAGGGGCAAGCTATAATGGCTTTTCTTAGATATACAAAGCTCATTATGCGGAAGTTAGGGCTTCCGCAAATAAGGCGGAGTGCCTGAGGCACTCCGCACTCCATGTAACACAGATATATTACATTGGCTATGGTTTGAACTTAAGGGGTGACATGGAGTGCGAAAGCCTTAGCTTTCGCCTTTACAGTGGAAGCCTTAGCTTCCACTGCTCGCAGGCAGGATTTAAGTGAACGCAGAAATAAAGACCGATTTCCATTTGCATACCACCTTTTCCGACGGCACGCGCACGCCCGAGCAGACCGTCAGCCATGCGCTTGAGTTGGGGCTTTCAGCCCTGGCCATCACCGATCACGATACTATTGCGGGAGTTTCGCAAGCGCTGGCGGCGGCCAAAGCGACCAGTGTGCGCGCCATCCCCGGCATCGAATTCAGCACGGATTATGAGGGCCAGGAGGTGCACATCCTCGGCTTCGGCATGGACATTGAAGCGGCCGCGTTGCGCGAAGCCTTGGAATTGATGATACGCAAACGGGATGAGCGCAATGTAGTGATCCTGGAGAAGCTGGGCAAGCTGGGCCTGCCGCTGAAGCTGGAACAAGTGTTGGAAATTGCACAAGGCCGCGTCATCGCCCGCCCGCATATCGCCCGCGCCATGCTGCAGGCCGGCTATGTGCGCTCCATGCAAGAGGCCTTCGATCGCTATCTGGCCAAGGGCGCGGCGGCCTTTATCGAAAGGTTCTCGCTTACTCCCCAGCAGGCCTGCCAGGCCATTACCCACAGCGGCGGCCTGTCGGTCTTCGCCCATCCCGGCAAAGTTCGCTATCAGGGATTAATCAACGAACTTATCCCCGCCGGCCTGCGGGGGCTGGAAATCTTTCATCCCGACCATGCGCCCTCGCAGAAACGAAAACTGCTCGCTATCGCCAAAGAACTGAACCTGTTGGTTACCGGCGGCAGCGATTCGCACGGGCCGGCCTCGCCGCGCCCGGCCGAAATGGGCAGCCAGCGCCTGCCCTCCGAATATGTCCAGGCCCTGCTGGAGGCGTTGGAGGAAAACCAATAATTTCACCGCAAAGTCCCTAAGCCCCATTGGGGCCGGGATGGCGGCCGCCGGCCTAGCCAGCGCAAAGAACTGCAAAATGGAAGGTTTGATCGAGCAAATCGTAAATCTAATCACCAGCCTGATTGATAAAGGCGGCTATGCGGGCGTCTTTTTTCTCATGCTGCTGGAGGCCTGCTGCTTTCCCATCCCCAGTGAAATCGTCCTGGTTTCCGCCGGTTTCCTGGCCGGTCAGGGGAAATTCAGCCTTCCCATTACCCTGGCGGTTGGGCTGGGCGGCGCGCTTGCCGGCTCCACGATTACTTATTGTGTAGGACGCTATGGCGGCCGGCCCCTGCTGGTCCGCTACGGCCGCTATGTGCTGCTCACGGAGAGCCGCCTGGCAAGCGTCGAGACCTGGTTTCACAGGCATGGCCCCAAGGCCGTCTTCATCTGCCGCTGGATTTCCGGCATGAGAGCCATCATATCCATCCCCGCGGGGCTGTGCCACATGCCCTATCCCAAATTTCTGCTTTATACCGCGCTCGGTTCCGGCGCCTGGGTGATCACCGGCACGCTCTTCGGCAAGATCGTCGGCCAAAACTGGAAAACCCTCGGCCAAATAGGCCACTACCTGCTCGCCGCCGCAGTCGTGGCCGTCATAGTCCTGCTGGCGTTGCATCATTTCAGGAAGGGGAGGAAAGAAATAATTGAAAAGTAATTAGCAATTTTGCTTGCGATTCATTTCTGGTGTAGGCTGGCCAAAAAATCAGAAAACCTTGGAAATACAATTTCATGAACTTTGCGAATGCCTTCACTGGCCCCTTTAACGAAATAACTATCGGGAGTCGGATATTCGATATGAATATCCGGATGCAATACTTTCGCGAAGAAAAGTCCTAAAGTTTGCATTTTGCTGCCTGTTGCTGCACAAATCAATCTTTCATAATTCCCGTATTGTTTATAAATACGTTCGAACTGATGAATTGTTTCTATATAGTTGAGAGTGCTGGATACGCGAGTGAGATGTCCATTATTGTCTAAGGGATTATCGAAAAGATATTGCTCAATTATCTTTTGATGAATCTCTTGAGTTGCCCATTCTCGCCATTCATAGTCATTCCTGGGCGGTCGCCCATTAATAAATAATAGCCTATGAGGACTCAAAGTTCCGAGCATATGTCGGACTAATTGTTCATTGAAGGAGGTGAATGCCACTAAAGTGATAGGTTGGCCTTGCATCCTGATGCTGCTCAGGCATTTTGTCCTAATGACTGATTGAAAACCGCGACTCGGGTATTTTGCAATTAGCTCCATGCCTTCTTTTGCTTTTTCGTAGTCTTCTCTGCTGGGCACATAATCCTGAGCTTCCGAATATACAATCCGCAGTGTCCCTACGAATTTATGTAGTTCGCATAGAGAGACGAGAATCAATAGCTTCGTCATTGCAGATATATCCAACACAATTTCTGTCGCGGATGATATTAATGGCTGGAAATGTTTAGCGACGCTGTCTTCTATCCTGAATGGTGAACGTGCATCATAAATTATATTAATAGGAATTGCAGCTCCAATTGCTGTTAAGGCTTTTCTGATTTCAGCTATGCGATTTCTATTGCCTTTTGTATGTCTATATCTAAACATAAAGGCATTGTCTAATATAGCCCCCTCCCCTTGATGAAATAACAACCATCCAAGCGAACGCTCTTCAGAGCCGTAGGCACCAATAAAGATGCGTTTTGTATCTGGTTTCAGTTTTACCGATGGCGCGAGGATAGGAAACATTGTTACCTTACTCTCAAATATCTCTAGAAGTCTATCAAGGGAGTAGTTTTTTCATTTGCCCTTTTATTTTTATGTCCGTGCTTAATGCTGGCGCCCCTTTTCGCCTGATATATTTTGGGGAAATTTTGAGGATTCTGCAGCATACTTGTAAATTCCTCGTTCGTTAGTTGTATATTGTCATGGCTCGAGAATGTCAAATTGGCAAAAGGAATAAGAACCCTATTTAAATATAATCTCGGAGTAATCATTCCGCGAACACTCTTTCCGCGCCAATCCTGCAAGAAGATATGCCATCTAAGTAACCCTTCATAGTAGCGAGATGCCTTATGTGGAAGTTCAAATTTATCCACTATTTCCAAGCGAAATGCTTGTTTTGGATTTAGTGTGCCTTGATTTGAGACTAGTTCTCCTTTGGTCAGCTCATATTTTGAAACTTTAATAAATGCTTCCGCAATATTCCGAAGGTGAGTGCCATATGCTTCCCCCGGTTTTGTTGAGCTGGGCCCCTTCTCCCAAGTTGAAGGATCCGCAACTGATTCTGAGAACTCTAGGAATTCCCCACCAGCCGCTTTATAGCATTTGTTTTGTATCTTGTAGGGTATTTCAAATGTTTCCCCTTTTTTTAGTGTGCCATTGGCTTCACGAAGCATGTCCACAAACATCTGAATCATAATTCTTATATCACTTGCCCACATTCCAACAAACGCGCCCTCGCCGTGATATAAAACAGGAGACTTCTCACCTTTTTCAACTGCATTCCTCAAGCGGAAAGCGAGTTTATTGTTAGAGTCAGGCATTGTCCCTAGTAAATCCTGCAACCCAAGATTCTTTCCTTTTAGTAAAGGATGGCGGTCTATTCTTGGTCTAAATATCTCATCCAGCAGCTTTGTCTTTTTGGGAACTGACTGATATAGACTTGAAGTTGCCAAGTCTATAAACTCAAAATCCTGATGAATTTCCATAGGCTTTCCGCGCAAGCCCACCTTAAGAAAGCTATTAGCCGCCTCAGTTGAGACTTTAAAAAAATAAGAGCTTCTTCGCTTAAAGATTAATGGATTAAGAACGCGTTGAACCTCCCGTGTTACTATGGGTATTGTGTAATCATCAAGAAAGAAGTAAAGAGGTTTTTCGCCAATCCAAGACACATTCGATTGAAGGATCCCATGTATAGTATCTAAAAAATCAGTCCTCGCAAGTGGCCAAGCTGCAAGTCCTTCCTCTTTCCCAAGAGGGGCTAAACGACATCGTTCCTTCTCGGACTCAATGAATGCTTGCGCGTGAGTAAGGTTATCTGCTCCAATTGGTAATGGATGGTATCTATCTCCGAAAGTACCAATTAGCAGTCCATCCAACCAAACATATGATCCATTCCTTTCCGAGTCGCAGATCGCTAAAGTCCTGCAGATTTCACTCAGCCAGGCAAGATGGAAATAATGTATTATTTGTTGTTGTGTCGCTCTATTAAGGGAATTGGGCAGCCATGGAAAAGCTTCAACCAAATCTCTACAGTTTAGATAGAAACCGATGAATTCATCTGCTCCATCAACTCCACTGGGTTCACCGATAACTCTATCCATAAAGAGTGTTAAACGTCTAAAGGTCATCGTCTTCCCGCAACCCCTCGCTCCCGTGAGGACAGTAACATTTCGGCTTAGGAGATCTTTCGCAGCAAGAAATTCAGGTACAAATAAGCTTCTCCATTCATCTGCTCTGTATCCCAATGCTTCTGCAACTAAATAATCTCCTGGCTCTTTAGATTCATCTCCTTTTGTCGCCGCGGCAGATTCTCTTTCTGCTGCGGGCACTAGTATCTTGAATTCATGAAGCAATGAATCAGGATTGCCAACAAATTTACCCTGAGTATGATCAGTTTCCAGAAGCTTTTTTCTCAAATATTCAGCCAGCTTTTGATGCATTACTCGATCTCTAGCTGTAAGCTCGGAGGGGGATAGCCTACGCAATAGGCTTGAGGCAATGGAGAATAATTGCCTGTAGTCATCTCTCGGTTCGAGTTCGTTATGTGATCCACCACAACCGAAATCAGATATCCAAATAACTCTTGGACTTCCTGGCTGCAAATCCTCAGGGTCTGAAATTAATACATTCCCTTCATGAAGATCACCGTGCTCTATCCCTGCTTGTCTGCACGCGAAAAGAACAGAGAGAATAGTTTTTATAATCAATTCAACCAAAGCCATATCTAATGGGAAAATTGGTTTTTCAAGATACTCCCTAAGATTAATACTCGGAATGAACTGAGATATTATGCAACAAACAGGTCTGTTATTTTTATCGAGGGTCGAATCATGCGCAAAATAACGCACCACATTAGGAACTCTGTCTAGTCGTAACACCTTCTGAACTTCCAATTCCCATCCGGATTTCAATTTTTCCATGGGAATTACTTTGCATGCAAGTGTATGACTCAAATTTTGCGATGGTCCGGAACGAACAGCCGTGTAGACACTTCCGATTTTTCCTTGGCCAACTCTCTTAGTAAGGTAGTAGCCTTTTATTGGTTCGATCCCAATATATGGATCTTCGCAATGGGTATTTTTTTGCATGGCTTATCCGCCCGTTTCATTTCGGAGAACTAATATTGTTTCTTCGAGATTGCCGCGGTAATTTCGCCTAACGCGTCGCTCATCAGGAATTGATTCAGTATATCTGCAAATAACTGAATAGCCACCAATTTCATCTGTCGCAAGATCAGCAATAGCATCAGGCAGAGATTTACCATACGACCTAGTATGACTATCTCCCAATACTAAAATGCAAAGTCCACGCGGAACTAAGGCATTACGCCACAGCGTTAAACAGTTTTTGAATAGGAGAAGAAAATCTGCTTCTTTGGGGGAAACAGTGTTATCAAGTGCCTTCCAATCTTCCAATCCAACAAACCATAAACGAAGTCTATTATCACGTCCATAGTCTAAACGTCTCATATATGGCGGGCTTGTTATTATCGCATCAACTCCAATCCGTGGAAGCAGAGACGCAGCATTCCTCATGTAACACTTTCTACTCATTTGCATTCCTGGAGTTGGTATTCTACTCATTACTCGCAGCGATTTATTTATGAGACGTTCTTTAACGGAACGATATTCATATAATTCGGGGTAGTTTTCCTTTGGGAATTTCCTGGAGCGCAAGTAAGGTACGGTATGGCTGCTTGGGTATGACAGGAAGCCGGGCCTTTGATGATGGAGTATTCCAAGCAAACATGCTAATAGAAAATAAGACCTTCTTGACTTAAGCACTCTTGACCATGAAATAACCTCTTTAAGTGTATCTGGATGAAAAAAAACTCTAATCCATTTGGGAATCTTCCGTAAATCTACCTCGCAGTTAAGGTCTTTCACTTGGTTTGATAGTTCTTCAATTTCGCTAAATATTTCATCAATTGCACCGGGATGAAAAAGTTTTGCTCTTGTTATTGTAACTGCATAAGGGCTCATATCGTTAGCAACGACTTGTCGTTCTGCAAGCCATGCTTCAAGCGCAATAGTTCCTGATCCGCAAAAGGGATCATATACGGTCTCGCCAACTTGTGTAAAAGCATTGATTAAAGATCTTGCCATAGCCGGCTTCATCTTACCTATGTATGGAGCAATTTGATGTAATGTGGATTCATTAGCTATTGCGTTACTTTGCCAATCATTCGCTATGTCCGGAAAGCACTCTTCGCCAGCAAAGAGTGCTCTTTCTCCACTCTTTGGGCAGGATTTAGTTTTGGTACTTTTCGCTATTCCCATAATTCCAGCTTTATATTTTACCTATTAAGAAGTGATCGGAATACTACTTCCTCTTCAAGCAGCATATATCCTGCTATTCATATTAATATTTTGTCAGTTTTTCAAGATTAAGATAATTATAGCATAGAATAGCAAACTCTACTATCTTCCTTTTCCCATCACCTGTTTTGTGGTCTTGAAGTGGATCTTCGCCACGGTGGAGAGCAGTTTCAGGCCGCCGGTCTTATAGATTTCGCGGCCCGTGGGGAGGACATGGACGGCGCCTTTGGGGAGGGGCAGGCCGCATTCTTTGGAGAGGTAAGCGAGGCCGCTGAGGAAGCCGGCGCGGGCGAGGATGCTGGCCGCGGCCACCACGGTCTCGCTCTCCGCCTTGGTCTGCTGCACCAGGTGCACCGTCTTGCCCCGCTGCATCAGGGCGTTGTTCACATATTCCGGGTCGCCAAACTGGTCCGTAATAACGTTGAGCCCCTCGGCCGCGCTCGGGATAAACGTTGAACGTTGAGCGTTGAGCGTAGGAGATTCGTCGTTGGGGTTTGTCCGCTGAACGTTGAACGCTGAACGCTCAACGGCGAGTTTCTCCAGCTTTCCCAGCAGGCTTTCGATGGCGCGGGCGTGCGCCCAGCCCAGCAGCCGGTTCAGGTTCTGCATACGTTCGATCAGTGCGTTATATTTGGCGGGGAAGATGGTAACGACTTCATGGGGGCAGAGCCGTTCGATCTCGCGCGCCAGTTTTTTGCAGACCGCATCGGCGAGGCTTTTGCTGTCTTTCACGCCCTGATCGCGCAGGAGCGCCTCCATCTCTTCGTCGGCCCACACCGCGGCCACCACCAGGGGGCCGAAGTAGTCGCCCTTGCCCGCTTCATCTGTGCCAATGCGTCCATTTTTCAAAATAACATCCTTGCACCGCAAAGTCGCCAAGGAAAATTCTTTCGACGTTTTTATATCAAATTTCTCTTTGCGTCCTCTGCGCTGGCTAGGCCGGCGGCCGCCATCCCGGCCCCAATGGGGCTTAGGGACTTTGCGGTGAAATTAATTCTTCAAGGCGTCATCACCTGCAGGCGGCGCGGCAAGATTTCGATTTGCGCCTTCGTTATTGCCGGCATGGGATCGCCGTCCATTTGCACCGCGACGGCGCTTTCTGTCGCGATGGTAATGCGGCGGCCGGAGAGATATTGTATCAAACCCTCTCTTGGATGACCGAACAGCAGGGCGAGCACCTGCCGGAGGCGCAGCCGGCGGCCGCCCTCCGGCAAGATGCAGACCTCCAGCATCCCGTCGTCAATGCGGGCGTGGGGCGCCAGGCTGCGGGAATAAGTGTAATGCGAAGCGTTCGCCACCACTATCTGCCAGGCGCGCACCTGCGCGGCGGTGTCATCGCAAACGATATGGAAGTTTTGTGCGGGTTGGGCAAATAACATGCGCAATCCCTGCAGCCCATAGGTGAGGGAACCGAGCCGCGCCTTTACATTACCCTTAATCTCTTTGACCACGGCGCCGTCGAATCCCAGCCCGGCCATCAAGATAAAAGGGTTGCCGTTAAACAGGCCCAGGTCAACGGGGCGGGGCTTTCCGTGGGCCGCGATTTCAATCGCCGCGGGAAGCGCGCGCGGCAGGCCCAGCTCACGCATGAGCACATTTACCGAGCCCAAAGGCAGAATCGCCAGGGGGATGGCGCAGGGGGATGCCACCAGCGCGGGCAGGAGGGAATGGATGGTGCCGTCTCCGCCGGCCGCAATAATCCGCTGGAACTGCGCCGGGGATTCGCAAAGCGCTTGCTTGATTGCGCCTGGGGCCCGTGCGGGGTTGTCGAGCACAAGCAACCGCGCCTGAAGTCCGCATTCCTTCAGTGCCGCTAACAGCCGCAAAGGATCCAGTCTTCTCGCCCGGCCGGCGCCGGGGTTGAAGACAAGCAGGGCGTTCAAAAGCTATTTCCCGTCGGCGGGATTCTTAGCCGGCGCGGGCGCACCTGGTCCTCCCTTAGGCCCGCCCGGGGCGGACCGGCCTGGGCCTCCAAGGCCGCGTCGGGCGCGCATCTCAGCACGGCGACCGCGCATCTCGGACCGACGCTGCATCATCCGCTTCCGCATTTCCTCGCCCGGCAAGCGGCCCGTGCTTGGCGGCGCCGCGGTTTTTGGCGGCGTAAACGTATGCACCGGCATTGCTTTACCAAGTATGCCGGCCGGAAGGGGTACCTCCGGATGTGCTTTCTGCCACATCACGGCCAGGTCGGGCCGGCTTTGAAGAATCATCTGCACGGATTCAAGGCTGTAGCGAGAAAGATCGGGAATCCAGTTTGGATCAATATAATCGGTGCCAAGCGCGCGCTTATCTCGCCAAGGGGGGATGTCCACAACCGTTCCTTCGAAGGGATTGACAAATGCCGGCAAGTCGCGGCTCTTGCGCACCCCGTTTTCTTTTACTTCCAGCACCCAGCGCCAATTTATATCCGGGCCTGCTTCGGTCCCCCAACCGATCTTGGTCCACCATTCGAGATCGCGCTTCGCAATAAGGTCATCGGGCCGTTTCTTCAGGATGTCTTTGATCACCGCGACGGCTTTATCTACCTGCCAGGTCCTTTCATATAGCCGCTGCCGGCAGCGCTCAATGGTATCCAGCCGATTGGGGAAGTTTTTATGCGCCCGATCGAGAAATTCTTCGGCCTTATCGTATTGGCGAACCTTATCCATGTAGAAAAAGCAGGCATCCCACCACAAATCATAGTCCTTCGGATTCTGCTTCGTGCCTTCCTGATAAGAGTCCGCCGCTTTCTGCAGCCACTGCTCACGTTTGATCCTGCCAGGCTCGGCGATGAACATATTCCAGCCGTAATGCCAGGCGAGCACTCTCCAAGCAAGGGTGAAGTGAGGATCCACCTTAACCGTGGCCTCCATCACCGGCGCCATCTCCCACCAGGAAGTGGACTCAAACAGGGCGTCTGCTTTCATCCACAGGACATCCGCCAGCAGGGCATTGAGGCCGGCTAATTGGAGGAAGCGATAAATGCTCGGCAAGCCGGTCAAGTCGGCTTGCGCAGCTTTCGATTTGTGGAGCGTGGTCAATTGTTTTTCGATCCTGCTCTCCAGCGGCCACAGAAGTATCAGGGTTGTTATGACGATAAGCAAAAGCAAGGCGGTCGGCCCTCTATGATGCTTCATCTTATTACCTCGCAATACTCAACACGCCATTTCTCCATTGCTACACCTGCCGTTCATTAAAGAGAAAGGAGGCGATAATCAGACAAACCGTTATATAACCGACGGCGTAGAGCAGCGCCTGAATTACCAGAAACGGGTTTATCACCAAAAGATCCGTAACATCATCCCGGAAGTTGAACTTATCGAGATGGGGGACGATGGCGCTGAGGAACCCGAGAACCGCCTGATTGGGGCCTTCTGCACCGGCAACAAAAGAATGAGACAACTCGCTGAGCGAGCCGATCATCCAGAAGACGACCGCGGCGATTACCGTGGTAAGGCTGGAGGCCACCGTGGAAATCGCCAGCACCGCGGCGGCAAAGACCGCGATGCCGATATAGGTTAGAATGCCCGCCACCAGCAGCGGCATAAAATAAATGGCATAATGCATGCTGGCCAAAATGGCCAATTGGACCACCAGCATGATGGCCACGAAGAAACCGACTACGGACATGGCCCCGAAGTATTTGCCCAAAACGAATTCCCAACGTTTCACCGGTTTGGAAAGCACCGAGTAGATGGTGCGCTTGTCAATATCCGTAGGAATGAGAAACGCGCAGATGAAGATGGCCACCAGGGCCCCCATCCCGGCCATCAAATCGAGCCCGCCGGAAACGAGCGCTTTCTGCGGCTCTCCCGGCGAAAGGCGCGTGATGGACAGCATGCCTACCAGCATCACCGCGGCCACGAAGATAATTACCTGCACGATCTTCCGCCGCCAGGTCTCCGCGAAGGTCATGCCGGAGATGCGATAGACCGCGGGAATGCCGTGCCTGAATCCGAAAATCAACCGGCGCCGCATCAGGAACAACGCGGCCAGCAGCAATACCGCGGAAATGACGTAGAAAATAAACATGGGGCCGAAAGTTTTGCCGGCCATTTGCATCTGCAAAAGCATCGGCGCATGAATGGAATAGATGAGCTGGGTCATATTGGCTACTTACCCTCCTTCATAACTTGTATGAAGAGTTCTTCCAGAGTGAGCCTGGGCCGGCGCACTTCCAAGAGGCGGCTCTGACGCGCCCGCAGTAAATCCAGGATCGGTGCAAGCCGGTCTTCTTCTTCGATTTCCGCCAGCACCTGCCCGTCCTGTTCCGATACCTTCTTGGCAAGCTTCTGCAGATCGGCCACCAGGGCGGCGTTGCCGGAGGTCGCGGTTATCTCAATGCGCTTGCTCTCTCCCACCAGTTCCGACAACGACCCGCAAGCGCGCAACTGACCTTGATTCAGTATCGCCACGCGATCGCACAGGTCTTCCACCTGGGCCAGGAAGTGGGAACAAAGCAGAATGGTCTTGCCCCGCGCGCGCAGTTCCCGGACGAGCCTCCGCATCTGATAGGCGCCCTCCGGGTCCAGGCCCGAGGTCGGTTCATCCAGAATCAGCACTTCCGGATCATTGATCAGCGCTTGCGCCAGGCCGGCGCGCTGGCGCATGCCTTTCGAATATTCCCGCAAGGGCGTGCCGCGTCGTTCCGCCAGCCCTACCAGGGCGAGCAGTTCTTTGGTCCGCTGGCGTCTGACATTGTTCTTTATGCCAAAGAGCTTGCCGTAATAATCCAGCAATTCTTCGCCGTCGAAGCAATCGTAAAAATAAGGTTCTTCAGGCAGAAACCCCACTTTCTCCCGGGCCTTCACATTGAAGATGCTTTCACCCAGAATCTTGGCCGTGCCGGCGGTGGGATACATCAGCCCCAGCAGCAGCTTAAGCGTAGTGGTCTTACCTGATCCATTGGGGCCGATGATGGCCAGAGTCTCTCCCTGTTTAATTTCCAGGGAAAGGCGGTCGAGCGCTTTCACGCCCTGCTTTCCCAAAGGAGAGCGATAAACCTTTGTCAATTCCTCAATGGAGATGGCGATATCCAAGACTGCACCTCCTGACATGGGAACAGTATGTTTCTGGACGCAACCTCAAGGTTGACTTGATTATTCAACACGCGGTCAAGGTCGCGCCGCAAATGGTTCCCACGTTGTGTGATTTCTATCCCTGCCCTGAGAAGCCAATCTCAAGTGTGTCAAGTATAGGAAAAAAGGTTAGTCTTGTCAAATGCCGAATTTCAAGGGAAGATTATGCTATAATCTGTGTGTATATGACCGAGGAGGTGGCAAGACCGATGGAACGTTCTACTTGGAAAACGAAGGTGGGCCTCGCCGAGATGCTGAAAGGCGGGGTCATTATGGATGTTACCAATGCCGAACAGGCAAAAATCGCGGAAGATGCGGGCGCCGTGGCCGTGATGGCTTTGGAGCGGGTGCCGGCCGACATCCGCGCCGAAGGCGGCGTGGCGCGCATGGCCGATCCGCTGAAAATCAAGGAAATTATGGCCTGTGTTTCCATACCGGTGATGGCCAAGGCGCGTATCGGCCATTTCGCGGAAGCTCAGGTCTTGGAATTCCTGGGTGTTGACTTTGTTGATGAGAGCGAAGTCCTTACGCCGGCGGATGAAAAGCACCATATTGACAAACATCAGTTTAAGGTGCCCTTTGTTTGCGGCTGCCGCGATCTGGGCGAGGCGCTGCGCCGCATCGGCGAAGGCGCCGCCATGATTCGCACCAAAGGCGAAGCCGGCTCCGGCAATATCGTTGAAGCCGTGCGGCATATGCGCATGGTAACCACCGAGCTCCGCCGACTGACCACCTTGCGCCAGGATGAATTGATGGCCGCCGCCAAAGAATTGGGCGCGCCCTATGAACTGGTGTGCCAGGTGGCCAAGGAAGGCAAATTGCCGGTTCCCAACTTTGCCGCCGGCGGTATCGCCACTCCCGCCGATGCCGCGCTCATGATGCAGCTTGGCGCCGAGGCCGTCTTCGTCGGTTCCGGTATCTTCAAATCGAACGATCCCAAGGCCAGGGCAAAAGCCGTGGTGGAGGCCACCGCCCATTATGATCAACCGGAAATTGTGGCCAAAGTCTCCGAGGGTATCGGAGAGGCCATGTCCGGTCTCGATATTCGCAAGCTGGATGAAAAGGATCTATTGCAAACCCGAGGCTGGTAAAGATAGGTTCCAGGTTCCAGGTTTCTGAGAACTGAGAACTGAGAACTGAGAACTGAGAACTGACAACTGAGGTATCTTGATTTGCGTGTGGGAATTTTATCCTATCAAGGAGATGTCAAAGAACATCTTTTGGCGGTCGAGCGTTGTGGAGCACAGGCCTGGCCGGTAAAATACGCCGAGCAGCTTGGCGCCTGTGATGCGTTGATTATTCCGGGCGGAGAGAGCACCACCATCGGCAAGCTGATCGTGCGCTTTGGGCTGGTTGAGCCTTTGCGGGAATTTGCCGCCGCAGGAAAGCCCGTTTTTGGAACTTGCGCCGGACTCATTCTACTTGCGAAAAATCTGGTGGGCAGCGATCAATTCCGTCTAAACCTGATGGATATCGTGGTTGAGCGCAACGCCTACGGGCGGCAAACGGAATCCTTTGAGGCCCCGCTGGAAAGTTCGGTTTTGGGAGCGCCGCCCCTGCATGGCGTCTTCATCCGCGCGCCAAAGATAAAATCCATCGGAAAAGCCGTAGAACCGCTTGCCTACTATCAGGGCCAGGTGGTATTCTGCCGTCAAGGAAATCTGTTCGCCGCCACCTTCCATCCCGAACTGACCGCGGATGACCGGGTGCATCGTTATTTTTTGGGCTTAAGGAAGTAGTATAAAATAAATTTTGGTCAACTTTGAGGCCTGACCATGACAGCAAAAACCGATGCAGTTGAAGGCCTAAGAACTATCGCGATGCAGGCCGGCCGGCTGGCCGAAACCGGACTGGCTTTTATCGGCGACGGCATCCTCTTATCCCTGGAAGCCACCGGCTTCATCGTTCTGGGCCGGCTCAGAACCAAAAGACTCATCGAGCAGATGGCGACCATTGGCGCCGATTCCCTGCTCTTATGTGCGCTCATCCTGTTTTTCAGCGGCATGGTGCTGGGCCTCAATACCGCAAAGACCGCCGTTCAGTTCGGCGCGGGCAGCTATGTGGGCGGCCTGGTGAGCGTCTCCCTGGTGCGGGAGCTGGGGCCGACTTTTACCGGCATCCTGGTGTCCGCTCGGGCGGGCTCGGCGATGGCCGCCGAGATCGGCTCCATGGCGGTAAGCGAACAGCTTGACGCGCTGCGCGCCTTGGCCGTCAGTCCGGTGCGCTATCTGGTCGTGCCCCGCCTGCTCGCCAGCATCATTGTGCTGCCGCTGCTTACCATTATTGCCGAAATCTTTGGCGCGGTCGGCGCCTATATCATTTCCACCCAGGCCGGCGTTTCTTCCAGCCAATTTATCCATAGCGCCAGCGTTTTTTTGACCCATTGGGATCTCTTCGGAGGCCTCCTGAAGGCGGTTATCTTCGGCATCATTATTACGATCGTGAGCTGCCGTCAGGGGATGCGCGCCCAGGGAGGCGCGGTCGGCGTCGGAAAAGCCACCACCAGCGCGGTAGTAATCAGCATTGTGCTGATATTGATCAGCGATTATTTCCTTTCCGCGCTGTTGATAATTCCAATCCAAAAATAATATGACACAACAAACCCATAAAATATCTCCGCCCGCAATTCGCCTGGAAAACCTGGTCTATCAGGTGCGAGATCAAAAGGTGCTGGAGGGGGTCAGCCTGGAAATCCAGCCCGGCGAGATCCTCGCGGTGATGGGCCGTTCCGGCTCCGGCAAAACCACTATCCTGAGACTGATCATGGGACTGATTCGTCCCGCTTCCGGGCATATCTGGATAGACGGGCAGGAGATCACGGCGCTGAAGGAAGCGGAATTGCTGGAAGTGCGCGCCGGCATGGGGCTGGTTTTTCAAAACGCCGCGCTCTTCGATTCCCTTACGGTCGCCGAAAATGTTGCCTTTGGGCTGGTCGAACAAGGCGGGGTAGAGGAAACAGAACTGGCGGACATGGTTGGCGAATATCTTGCTATGGTGGGCATGTCGGGAACCGAGCGGCTCTATCCCGCGGAATTATCCGGCGGCATGAAAAAACGCGTCGGGGTGGCGCGGGCGCTCATCATGAAGCCGCAGATTATGCTCTATGACGAACCGACCGCGGGCCTCGATCCTCCCACGGCCTACAGCTTGAATGAATTGATTATAGATTTGCGACAGCGCCTGGGCGTTACTACCATAATTGTAAGTCATGATGTGCCTTCGCTGGCGCAGGTGGCGGACCGCGCGGCGCTGCTGGAAGACGGCAAGATTTTGACCGCCGGAACGTTGGCGGAACTCGCCCAAAGCGACTCGCCCGTGGTGAGAGAGTTTCTGCTCTTCTGGAAAAGGTGATAGTCAATAGTTGAGAGTTCAAAGTTCAGAGTTCAGAGTGGCTAGGCGGAGCCGCCATGGCGGCCCTTCGGGTTTAGCCATTGAGAGTGGCTCTGTTGCAAAGCACGTGTAGGGCGGGGTTTACCCGCCTTAGGAGGGTTGCCACGCCCCGCCGAGCGTTGAATTAATGACAGATTGAACGTCTTTCCGTCTAACTGCAAAAATAACTTCAGTCCATTTTATGGGCTTTGCAACAGAGCGAGTTGAGAGTGAATGCGGTCTCAACTTTCAACGCCTCGAAAGGGAGGAACATGAGATGAGCCGGACATCGGAAGTGAAGGTCGGAATAATCGTCATCATCGCCGCGTTGGCCCTGGCTTTTGTGTTGTATTTCCTCATGGGGCCCGGCAGGATCGGCCCCAGCTGGACATTGGACATCCTTTTCGATGATGCGCGGGGCCTCACAGGCGGCGAACCGGTGAGAATGGCCGGGGTGGAAATCGGGGAAGTAAAGCAGGTTTTTCTGGCCGCCAATCGCAAAGCAAATGTGCGGGTGCGCATAAAACATGAGGTTCGGCTTTATAATGATTATCTCTTTACTATCTCCACCGGCGCGCTGGTGGCGGAAAGGTTCGTTGAAGTGCAGCCGGTGAGCGCTAACGCGGGAAAGCTGTTGACTGATTACGATCAAGTCAGAGGGATGAAGAGTCCGGCCATCGAGGACCTGCTGGCCACCGCGCAAGGACTCATGAGCCGCCTGGAAGAGACCACCGCATCGGTGAATTCCATCATCGGCGACCCGGCCGTGCAGGGCGCGACGAAATCCGCGCTGACGCAGCTTGAAATCACCACCCGCGAAACCGCCGCCATGATGGGTAATATGGAACAGATGTCGGCCCAGCTGGGCCCTTACATGATAAAGCTGGCCGAGCAATTGGCCCTCGCCGGCGAAGAAGCCCAAAAGTCCGTCACCTTCCTGTCGAGACGACTGCAAACTTCACCGGCCCCCAAACAGCTGGAGGAGACGATCACGGCCCTGCGAGACACCGCCCGCGAGGCCAAAGAGATCGCCGCCGGCCTGCGCGCCATCACCAGCAATCCGGCCACCCAGGGCAATATTCAAGGCATGCTGGCGAATTTCAATCAGCTGTCGGAAAATCTCAAACAGGCTTCGGAAAACCTGCGCGATTTCTCCGCCGATTTCAAAAGCGAAGCCCCCAGGATCAAGAAGATAATTGACCGCGCCGAGACGGTTTCGGGAGACCTGAGCCAACTAAAAGACAAGCTGAAACCGCCGCAGATAACACCCAGCTTCGGTTTTGTCGCCTCGCCCAATAAAGGCCGCTCTTTCTCCGACGCCAGTTTCGACCTTTCTTTCGCGGGAGAACAGCAACGTTTCTATCGTCTGGGCGTGGCCGATATCGGCGAGGAGAATCAGTTTAACCTCCAGATTGGGCGGCGCACCGGCAAGCGGAATCTGCGCTATGGGCTGGTGCGCTCCAAACTGGGCGGCGGCCTTGACCTGCCGGTTTCCAACCTGGGGATGCTCTCCCTCGACATCTTCGATCCCAATCGCGTGCGCGCCGACATCACCGCAGAATACCTCTTCTCCGGTCGGGCCGGCGGCTGGGGCCTGGTCCTCGGCGTGCGCGACACCTTCGGGCAAGACATCGGCTTCATCGGCGCGCGCTATGGGCAGTAGCGGGGATTTTGCAGCAGCGAATTTGGAAAGCATAAAGTTCGCGGCTGCTAATTTTAGGGTTTCTGTATTTTCAACATCCCACCTTATCCCCATATTTCTTCGGGTTGGCGTCTTAAGGAAAATATTTTCAAAATTGTCTTATTTGGGGTTGACAAGCGACCGCCGGCATGGTATATTGTAAATAATAGGACATCCTGGGGAGCTGCGCGAGTAGCTGCCATAAGTAACGTGGGAGGGAGTATGGTAGTGCAAAATCGGTGGCTCCGGTATGGTTTCATTTGTGCGGGGGCATTGCTTTTCACCTCATTCTATCTATCGCCTTCTTTCGCCATGGCTGTAGAAAAGCCGGCCGCGCCGGCGCAGGTAGCCTGGAACATTCCGCATCTCACTCAGCCGCCCAAAATTGACGGGGATTTGAGCGAATGGGCGAATATAGTCCCGGTTTTTCTGGGCGTGGAGAAAGATCAAATCCGCTATTACAGCCTCAGGCCCTGGGCCGGCCCGCTGGATTCCTCCGCAAAAATCTGGATGGGGTGGGACAAAGACAACCTCTACTTCGCGGCCGATATTCGCGACGATGTTTTTTACCAGACCTGTTCCTCAGCTGATACGGGTGAGATCTGGTCGGAAGACAGTCTCTGGCTGTCAATGGCCTCGCCTGATGAGATCAGTCAAGCCGGCACGGTTAAGCGCTTAAATGAATTCATCTGGTCTACAGACAAAACAGGCAGCCTGCTGTTTGTTTCCGAACACGAACTGAAAGACAAGAAAGTCGGCGCGCTGCCTGCCGCAGCGCGCAAGAAAGCCGCCGGGAACGGGTGGATCTGCGAAGGCGCGATTCCGTGGAAGGAGATTGCTTTGTCGGCGCGTCCGGGCACACTTGTGCGGCTCTCCTGGGGGATAGCAGACAGCGATTCCGGCACCAAGGCATTGATCTCCGATATTGGCGCGCACATCGGCACTAAGGATTTCGTAACTGCTGACTTAATTGCCTTACTCTGGCCTCGCTCCGTTGGCAGTTTCTATAAGCCGTGGAACTTCGCTTTAGTCACACTCTCAGGCTCGCCGCCGCCGACTAATAACAGCCTCGCTCAGCAGTCCGCGGCGCGGGAATACCAAGGCCTGCTCGCGCGTCATCGCACCGCGAAGGATATGACGCCGGCGCAGGCGCTGCTGTGGGATGGGCAAGTTCAAACCTTTTTCGGGAAAGTTTCCGTGGCGGAAGGCAGTTATCACCGCGTGCTATCGAAATTCCGCGAAGAAGACAGCAGCATACTCGCCCTTCGCTGTCTGGCAAGGCTTCTTAGTGCAACCCAAGGGCAGGCGGCGGCGGTCGAGGCCTGCAAAGAGATAATCAAAGCGAGTGCGCAATCCTCCACTTTCTTGAGAACGGCCATAGACGAGCTGGCCAAGCGGGAGTTTAAGGCAACGGGAGAGGCTGCTGCAAGTCAGGAGCTAAGCAACTTTATAGCCGGCTTGCAGGGAAGCGAGGTAAGGGCGGAGGCACAGGATGCCCTGGCGAATTTCTCCTATCGTCAGGGAAAACTGGACCTGGCGGAAGGCGAGTGGACGGATTTGATCAAACGTTGCAGTAAATCCGCAGGAAGAGAAAAACAACTGGCCGAGTCGGCGCAAGAGATGCTGCTCTATGTTACCTATAAGAAGGGCATTAGAGAGGGTGCCAGGGGGAATGTTGACGCGGCCATTCAAATTATTCTGCAGGTTGCCCAAGACCCTAATTGGAGTGGTAGTCGAGTTGAAGCTTTCCTGGAACTTGGAAACTGCTGCGAAAAGCTCCAACGTTGGGATGAGGCCCTCAAGTATTACCAGCTTGCGCTGAATAGCAAGCCCACCCTCATCATGCAGGAGTGGGGGAAGTTCAAGACGGCCGTCTGCCTGTATAAAGCAAAGCGCTACAAAGATGCGGAAGTCGCTTTTGATGAATTGCTGAAGGAAAATCCCACGAAATATGTGGCGAAGGAATCGCAAAGGATTCTTGGCTTATGCCGGAAGCATGCCAACGGAAAAGCTCAAGGTTAAAAGGGGAAAGAAGATGAGATTACGTTCTAGAGAAAAGCTGTTGCTGATGTTTGCGCTCTTGGCCATGTTCCTGGCCTGCGGCCTTGCGGCCTGGGCCCAGGATACAAATCCAACGGGCGGCGAGGCCGGGACGGCCATGTCCCAGCAGGAGTTCGAGGAGGCCGTCTGGTGGTTGATTGACGAGGCCAAAGAGATCGAATTGCCGGCGGGTGAGACGGCCGTGGCGCGCAATACCGCGCTGATGCTGCAAGAATTCGAGCTATCGCCCGAGGCCCTGGCGGAGACCCATTATATTCTGGCGGCGGCCGCCGCCTATGAGGGTGATTTTGTGAGCGCCCAGGCGGAATATACGGCTATGGGGGCCTGCGAGGCCTCCGAAAAGAGCGTGGCCGAGGCATGGAGCGGCTACATCTATGCCCTGATGGCGATTGAAAGTTACGAGCAAGCTACCGCGGAATGTGAGGCGATGATTGCTTCGGTGGACTCGGCGAATGCTTTCCCGGAAGCCTCGGAATACTGTGCGGGTGCGCGTTATCAGATTAGCGATATGCTCTATCGCCAAGAGCGCTTTGCGGAGGCGCTGGCGCAGTTCAATCTCCTGCTGGAAGAATATCCTCAATCGAGCTGGACGCCGTTGGCGCAAAAGCAGGTAACAGAAATTGAAGCTTTTCTTGCAAATACCACTGAAGGGGGTGCCTAACAATGACACCGAAAATCACGACCACAATTCTTCTGATTATGTGTATAGCATTCAGCCTGGCAGGTTTCATCGGCCCGGCGCGTTGCGATACTAATGCCTTGCCGTTGCCGCCGGCTTCCAAGCCGTGCGCCAGCCTGGATGGAACCGCTTGGCCTGCGGCCCAGGCGGGCAATGCCACCATTAACATCACGGCCGGGCAGACGCTCTATTTCAAGGCGACCAGCCTGACCGACGGCCTGCTGGAGGATCACGACTACGATGCCGTGGACGGCGTCAGCACCGACCAAAAGGACGACAGCCTGCAATGCCAGTGGGATTTCAATTATGACGGCGCTACATTCAATGCCACTAGCAGCGCGGGCGTGAATGATACGGTTAATTGGGTTTTCGCAACCGAGGGCACATATATCGTGAAGTGCCGGCTGGATGATATTCCGGGGACAGCCTTCGACGACGCGCCTAGTGTAACCACCTATAGCATAACCGTGGTGGTGGCTCCATCTTCTGAAGAGGATAATCCCACTGACGCGGAGCCGGCTGATGAAGACCAGCCCGCGCAGCCGCCGGACGAAGTCCGAGAAGAGATGGAGACGCAGGCCCTGGTGAAGATCGGGCTGGCGATGGAAACCTTGCTGCCGCAGGGCAGAAACGAAGAGGCGCGGCAGCTCGTGCGCTCCCTGCTAAATGCGGGACTCTCGGCGGAAATCACCGCTTATGTTCACTATGTCTTAGGCACGGCGGCCTACTCTGATAGGGATTTCGATACCGCGCGTTTAGAATATTCGCTGGCGGCGACGGCGGGAGGCCCGGACACCATCACCGTGGCGGGCAAGCAGTCGGCCACCGCCTGCCTGAGGGCGAAAGGCAATTATGCCGCCGCTATCTTGGAATACGAAGCCATGATTAGGCAATATCCGACCTTCCCGGAATATTGCGCTGAGGCGCGCTACCAGATCGGGGACATGCTCTATCGCCAGGAACGTTATGCTGAAGGGCAGACTTATTTCAAACAAGTGCTTTCGGCTTGCCCACTTACCAGTTGGGTGCCGGTGGCAAGTGAGAGAATCGCCGAGATTGACAAAACGCTGGCGCTGGAGGCGGCGAAATGAACGAGGGAACCATGCGAGCTACCACTTTAAGATTATTGGGTTCAGCTATCGGTATTGCTTTATTGTTGGGATTGCTGGGCGCAGGATTGGCCTGGGGCTGCCCGACGTATGATGAGGGCACGACGCCTCCGACGGCTACGGTAAAGGCCAGCCGGAATCAACCGAGCGGGTTTAGCGGCGGGTCAATTAATGTAGCCAAAGGCGATACGGTTTATTT